>Ga0181379_1000743_pt1 | contig 15685 bp, 18 predicted proteins | sample 2SPOviralmetaG_FD_130115 | JGI IMG/M metagenome (GOLD analysis project Ga0181379, IMG submission 130115) | Marine viral communities from the oligotrophic San Pedro Time Series (SPOT) site, San Pedro Channel, CA, USA - 2 SPOT_SRF_2009-07-10 | ecosystem: Environmental > Aquatic > Marine > Strait... | reverse complement strand
TGAAAGGGTTCTCCGGGATTAATCTGAGTGTAACTTGCACCGAGGACTGGACTGACAGGGATGTTTATGTTAGTACCAGTCACCGTGTAAGAAGTGGCAGTTGAATACTCAACCACATTAACAATCTCAGTTACCTCTGTCCTCGATGTGGTTTCAGAGGTGACTGTTCCTGTCGTGAAGTTAGGTACGACACTAGCGGCTTGTACCGGACTGGACAAGAGGAGCAACAATGCTAGTCTCTTCATTGGAAGACGGAGAGCTCAACTGTACGCTGACCGATCGCAGTAGTACCAGCACCGCCAGCTGTGACAGTAGGGATCCCAGTGGCACTAAGAGTACCAGCAAGAGAATCAGGCGTACCACCTTGGTATTGCGAAGACGTTCCATAGATATTGGGGGTTTCGATGCGTCCACTTGAACTCAACGAGCTCTGGGTTGTGACTGCAACGTCACCAACCATAGAAGACTCCGAGAAAGTAAACGCTTGGCCATTGGTGTTGATAGCATAAGAGCCATCAGTTAACGATGGTGGAGCAGTTGCAGAACCAATTGACATACCACCAAGGGTAGTAACGTTGATGTTTGTTCCTGAAACGCTGTAATTGGAACCCACTCTGGTACTTTGTACCATAGGTCCGTCAACTGTTAGTTGAACCGAGTCTGTGATTCTTGATGTGATTTCAGCCGCACTCACGGGTGTCATAATAAAGAAGGGCAGCAATAAGAGTGCTCTTCTCATAGAATTCTAAGGATTATTACATTTATTTATAAATATGATCATGGAGATTAAACCGATCAGTATTCCACGGAGTGTCATCCGGGACATACCACCACCAGTAACAAATATTACACCACCACCGGTCACCAGTTCACTTCAGGCACCGGTAGTTGAGATGCCTGAAATTGTAATAGAATATCCTACCATCGATGTACCGACAGAACAAGACTTCCGTCAACAAATATCAACCCCACCACCACCAGTAGCAGAAGAAGGTCAACAAGGTTCAAGAGACTTACCTCCACCTGCTCCTCCAACCATAAACATTGGTGGCATTGAGGCACCACTACCAGAACCAGCACCCTTGATTACTGCTGGTGCCACTGCTGTTGTGACTACTGCTGTCACTTTGACTGCTGTCATTCTGGTGAACAAGTTCAAAGAGCTTGTCTTAGAACCGTTATTGAAGAAGCTGAATGCACCTAAGAAGAAAAAGATCAAGGTCAAACAAGTCAAGCCAGTTCTACACTACATTCTAAATGACGATGGTATAGTAGACATCCTTGAGTATTCACAGAAAGGAACTAAAGTTATTGGCAATACTGATAATGTGGAGAGATACATCCGAGACCAAGTAGAGAATGACTCCTTATATGAAATGGATAACAAGATTATTATAGACGATGTAATAAAAGAAAAGTTCACAAAAGAAGGGGCCAAGAGGTTTAAGTCCCTCTTCGCCCCTGCTAAAACTATTGCCAAGAAACTCTCAGCTAAGTTTAGTTTTTAGAATGTAGGTTTCACAGGAGGCTCCTTGTCCTCATCAACACTGAACTTAATAGGAGCTTGTTCGATTCTAATAGTCTGTGCTGGAGCTGTTCTTGCTGCAGCATCAATAAGTTCTTGGAGTTCAGCCTTTGTTATGCCACCACCAGCGCCAGCTTTAAAGGTGCCGTCTCCATTCTTTTTGGCGGCTTGGACTCCAAAGGTTGCAAGGGTCCCAGTGAAAACCGAAGCAATGAAGGTAGGGTCGAGCTTCTGTTCTGGAATCTGTAGTGCAGGAGGTAACTTGATATAGGCAAGAGTGAGAATACTACCAGACCAAATAAGAATACCCAAACGCACCATCGTTGAAAGTGCATCAATCTGTTCCTCTTTATCATCAAAGTTCTCTTTAAGTCTTTGTAGAGGATTCTTCTTTTCCTCTGTCTTTTTCTGTTCTGTCATGGTCTTTCTGGCAAATGGATTGTACATGACAGAGTCTCAAATCACTATGAGTATTTATGAAAAAAGGACCCTTTTGACGGGGTCCTTAGTTCATTTATTTCGTGTAGATACGTCCACGGTAACAAAAGCTTCCGTGAGACTCATTTCCAATCGTGTTGATGTCACACTTAATGCCACGATATTTCGTGACAGTCAGTTGTGCATCAGAAAGGCGACGAGCATCTTGGATTTTCTTTTGAATAAGTGCCAGTGTGTTCATGTGTTTTCTCCAGAATGGGGGGTTTTAAATCCCGTTCCTTCGTCAACGGTTGCGTCCTAGTCATCAAAACACTTAGGGTCAGTAGCATTAATAAGCTCTATCCTCAGTTCTGATCGTTCAACGTCACTAACATTCTTAGCTTCTTCGACTCCAGTTACAATCCATTCATACTCACTACATGTGAGTAGAACGGGGTTAGGTGTGCTGACGGCTAAGAGTAGAGATAACATAGGATGAACGGCTTCGTTCCGCGTTGGCTACTTGCGCCAGGGGGAAACCCTGGTGAACGTAGGTCTATTATAACAGACCTGTATTATATAGTCAAGCCTTTACCATTTTCCAATCGGACACTCGGTTCCTTTGAACTTGGTCTTCACCGTCATGAAACAACCACACTCTTTACACCGTTTGGTGTGGTGGTTGTAGAGGTCACACCTTTCACAGGTGTCCATACGATTCTTGACTTCTGTTTCACTAACAAGTCTAGGGTCTTGTGAGACTTGTTTGGCAGACCGGTAAACACTGGCTGCCAACTTTCCCCAACTCATAGTTTGAACCCAGAGAAGGCATCAGACTTGATGTCTTGTTTGATACCACCAATGACATAGCTCTCGACTTCTGTCTCTTGTGGTGCCACTTGGACACCCTTTGACTTCAGCCAGTGTTCTGTCCAGGGTAATGGGTTGTTACGAGCAGGAATGTCATAGAGAGGCTTCAAACCGATGGCTTTCATGCGACGGTTACAGATCCACTCAACATACTTGTGAAGAAGTTGTTCAGACAGTCCAATCATAGAACCATCTTTGAACAGGTACTGAGCCCAAGCCTTCTCTTCATTCACACAGTTCTCAAACATCTTCCGTGACCGGTCAATCTCTTCGTGGTAGATGGACTTCATGTCAGGGTCGTCACCGTCTCTCCACTTGTTGATGATGTTCTGTGTAAGAACCAGGTGTTGGTTCTCATCACGAGCAATCAGGGAGATAATTTTGGCTGACCCTTCCATAACTTTCAGTTCACCGAAAGCAAAGGAACAAGCAAATGACACATAGAAACTAATACCCTCAAGGATATTCACATTCATCATTGCTCTGAAGAGTTTTCTTTTGAGTTCGTAACGCGTTTCTTTAAACGCGCCAGCTCCGTCAAGAGCGTGCTGCCAGTCTCCGAGGCTGTATTGGTGAGCTTCTCGTATGAACTCGTCATAAGATTGTGTAACCGTTCGAGCCCTGGAGAGAATTTTTTCATCGTCGAGGATTGTACTGAAAATTGAGTCGGGATCACTGTAGAGGTTTTTGATAATGTGAGTGTAGGATCTGGAGTGAATCATTTCCATGAAACCCCAGGCTTCCATAGCTGACTCCAGTTCTGGTAAAGAACAGTAAGGAAGGAAAGCCATACTAGGACCCCTACCTTGTACGGAGTCCAACATTACCTGATACTTAAGGTTGGATGTAAAAATGTGTTTCTGTTCCGGGCGAAGTGTTTGATAATCACTCCTGTCCTTTTGTAGAGACACCTCGTCTGGTCTCCAGAAGAATGATAACTGTGTTTGTGTTAGTCTATCAAATACCGGATACTTGAAACTTGTATACTGTTGGACACCAAGAGGCTGTCCAAAGAACATGGGTTGTTCTTTAGAGTTGACTCTATTAGGATTAAAAACAGTCATTCCATCGATCATCGTGGTTGCCTCTAGATTTGATTGTGAAAGATAAGACTCGTCCCTCAACTATATGTAATCGAGCTTCGGGACAAGTTTGCCAACTACCTTCGTGTTGAGTTGGATAGATTATTAAGTAGTTAGTGTATCCAAATAATGGCCTAACCTTTCCATGTTTCCCTGTTCGGATTCTTTCTCTTCGAAAGAGGTCAACGATAGAACCACCGGACTTTTCCTTGATTACATAATCATAGGTGCCGTAGTAATCGATGTACCAAAGTCCACCACCAGGGTCGATATAGTATTCAGACATTGTTCCACCAATGTCTCCACAAATGTCTTTGGTTTGACATTCGCCAACAAAATCCGGTGTGAGTGGATAGTCACACCGGACATAATCAAACATTCCCATAACTACATCTTACAGGATTCACAGTCGTCTGTCAATGAGAGGAGTTCTTCTGCTTCATCGACGTCATTCTTCTCTACGATCTCCTCATCACCCTTACCATCATAGGTATTTTGATAGTAGAGGGTTTTGATTCCAAGTTGGTAAGACTTGAGAAGGTCACCGAGTAACACAGAAGCAGGAACTTCAGAGTTCTCGAAGTGTTGTGGGTTATAGGAAGTGTTAGTTGAGATGGCTTGGTCCATGAACTTCTGCATCACTGCCATGATGTTCAGGTAACCATCCATATTCTCAAGGTCCCACAAGAGACTGTAGTTATTCTTCAGTGTTGTGTAGGAGGGAACGATCTGCTTGAGAGTTCCTTTCTTAGACTTCTTAACTGAGAGATAGTCTCTTGGGGGTTCCACTCCATTCGTTGCGTTACAGACAACAGACGAGGACTCACTTGGCATCTGAGCTGAGAGAGTCGAGTGTCGCATACCGAACTCTTCGACGATAATCCGAAGGTTCTCCCAATCACAAAGAAGTTCTGCTTCACAAACCTCATCAACCTCTTTCTTGTAGTGGTCAATAGGAAGAAGTCCCTTAGAGTACTTTGTTTCTGTATACGCAGCACAAGGTCCTTTCTCGTTTGCCAGTTCAGCAGAGGATTTGATGAGCTCATACTGTAGTCTCTCAATTAGATGGTGGGTGTGAGTAGTTGCTGAAGGATCATCATATCCGACTCCTTGCTTAGCGAGGTAGTGGGCAAGCCCGATGACACCAATACCGAGGGAACGGCGTGCTTTGGTGGCTCTTTCGGCAGCCTTGACTGGATAACCTTGGTACTCAATGAGTTCATCAAGAGCACGGACAGCAATATCACATAAACCTTCAAGTTCATTGAGGTTACGAATCTTACCAACATTGATAGCAGATAGGATACATAACGAAATTTCACCAGCTTCATCATCAATGTGGGTAAGGGGTTCAGTGGGTAGAGTGATTTCCTGACAGAGGTTAGACATTCTAACAGGAACTGTGAAGGATGAGTGAGAGTTACAGTGATCGATGTTCATGATGTAGATACGACCGGTTTCGGCACGTTCTTTCATCAAAGCGAAGAACAAATCCCGAGCTTTCATTCTTTGTTGTGGTACATCAGGGTTAGACTCATAGGTACGATAGAGGTCATCGAACTTTTCAGACCCAAAACTATCATAGAGCCCAGGCACATCATGAGGTGAGAAGAGAGTGACATCTTCATCAGCAAGGAACCTTTCATAGAACAACTTTGACAGTTGAATGGAATAGTCCAGTTTCCTGACTCTATTGTCTTCAGTTCCCTTATTGTTCTTCAGAACAAGGATGTCTTCAATTTCTCTGTGCCAGATTGGGAAGTGTACTGTTGCCGAACCCCCTCGTACTCCATTTTGAGTACAGCAACGAACAGTGGCTTCAAACTTCTTAAGGAACGGGATGACGCCTGTATGTTGCACCTCTCCATCACGGATACGACTACCCAGAGCTCTAATTCGACCAGCATTGATACCAATCCCCGCACGTTGACTCGTATAATACCCAATAGCCATGTCAGAGGCAAAGATACTATCAAGAGAGTCGTCAGCATCAACGAGAACACAAGAAGCATACTGACGGATAGGAGTTCTAACACCTGCCATAATAGGCGTCGGAATATTGATAAGATGACGCGAGGTGGCGTCATAATAGCGCTTAACGTACGATAGACGTTTCTCTTTAGGGTAGTCATGGAAAATAGTCGCAGCAATCATCATGTACATAAACTGGGGAGTTTCATAAATCTTCCCAGTGCTTCGGTCCTGAACCAAATACTTGTCATAGACCTGACGTAGACCAGCATAGGTAAATTTCAGGTCACGTTCGTGTTCGATGTAGGAATTGAGCTCATCAATCTCTTCTGCTGTGTAGTAAGAAGTGATTGCTGGGTCATAGACACCTTGCTTAATGCCATACTCGATCTGCGTTGAAAAACTCCAGGACTCATACATCTTGTGGTAGATGGACTTACGAATCGAGAACAGAAGAAGTCTGGCAGCCGCAAACTGATAGTTTGGGTTTTCAAGACTGATAAGGTCAGAGGCAGAACGAATAAGTGTCTCCTGAATGTCTGCCGTAGTGATACCGTCATAGAATGACAATTCGGCATTCATTTCGACCTGTGATGCAGATACTCCGGCAAGATCTTTACACGCCTCCTCCACCATCACATGAATTTTGTTCAGGTCAAGGGGTTCTGTTCCTCTTCCATTTCGCTTTTTGACGAAAATTTGTTCTTTCGTTGATGTAGTCATTTTCTCCAATCGTTAAACTTGAGTGTTGCGGTGAGTCCCTGGTACGTATTCGATTTTACAATTTCACCGACAGGATAACCTGCCAGGTACATGTCATTGATGTCCTTCTCCTTGATGTTTGTTGGCCAGATTACTACTCTATGACCGTCGTCAATGTGTTTCTTGATGCGAGCAGTAATTTGGGTGTTTCGTGGTTCGTTGTCATAAACAAAAACACTGTCGATACTAAGATCGGAAGAAGACACGTCAGCACCTGCCATAGCAACAGCGTTCTCAAGTAAGAGGCTGTCGAAGGGTCCTTCAGTGACGAATACAGTTTTGTCATAGTCAATTCGGTTCATACCAAAGATTTTGGGTCTTTCCTCATCCAAGAGGATAGTAATATAACGCAGACCATTGTTAGAAAGGGAACGGCCCTGATAACCAAAAACAACTCCCTCTTTATCGATGAAAGGAATGATAATCCTGGGCTCATCTTGGGTAATATCCTGGAATGTGTTTGGTTTAACAGAGTTCGTCCACTCTTTAAATTTCTCCGTAAAATACAGAGCTTGGGTTGGTAACTGCCGGGTGAGCAAATACTCTTTCGCCGGGTGTGAATTATTTAGGTTATTGATCGGCGTGAGGTCATGTAAAATGTCCCGAGGTTTGAACACCGGTGTGGTAGATACCACCCTCTGGACCTTTCTCATATCCACCTTAGGCTTCTTATCCTTGAACTTCTCCATTCTGTACTGTTTGTACATAACGGGGTCCAGATCCTCTAAGAACTTAGGAAAGGGAACACTATATTGACAATTATGACACTTATAAAGGAGGCTGCCTTTCATTTGAAAGACAAACCCCCTGGCTTTGTTCTTATTGGTCTTAGAGTCACCACAAATGGGACAACGGAAGTTCCACAAGAAGTCAGACTTCCTCTTGAACTTCTGAAGCCTTGGAGACAGCATATTGAGATATTTGATCTCAGTGTACATTAAGTAAGAGCTAGAACCCTCTTATTCTAACACAGTCAGTCTTCGCTTTCTAGTTGTTTCTTGATTTCTAACTGGTCTATTCTAATCTGCCATTGCATATCCTTCATCTCGGAAATGTCGTGAGACAGTCTTGTGGTGGTATTGTTCATTTCTTGTCTCAGTTCCTTCAACGCAAGGTGTTGCATATCTTGCCAGTCTTCTTCTCTTCCGATGTGTTTAGAGATCTCGTCTTTTGTACAGTAATTCTTTACGACATCAATTGATAGGTCATCGACCTTGGTTGATACCTCATGCATACAAGCATGTAAATTGGAGAGTCCGTCTTGAATTTGATCTGAGTTCTTCTTGGCCTGCCAAATAGCTAATGAAATAAGACCACCGAGAAGAGGACCAACAACCCCCGTAACGATAGCAGTAACCATTATTCTGCCTTCAACTTCTTATTCTTGGCTTTCTTCTTATCACGTAACATACTAAGAGTTTTTAGAAGAGTGTTACTGTCATCGGATTGTTCGTCATTGCCCGTTCCACCACCCGTGTCAGCACCCTCTCCTGCGTCTCCACAGGTAGTACAGACATCTTCGAACATCTTCAGTTTTCTTTCTTCAAGGGAAGGTAGGTAGTTTGTCATTTAACACACCTCTGGAATAGTGTTATACTTGTAGTGCTAACGAAAAGATAAGACCTATAAGCCTTTAAGGACGTTAAGTATATTTAGATCTTCTTCAATGTCGTGTAACAAGGTATGGGGATATTCTGGAATTCTTTCTAGGTATACGAAGAAAGATTTAAGATAGGCCCAATACACCGGCTCTAACTTAAAAAAGAACATAGGAATGGCGGCGTCATTCCAACTATTGAAGATAACAATAATATGATTCAACAAAAGATGGCTGTTGATAGTACCACTTTCGTGATACTTCTTCAGCCATCTCTTTACGTATTTGAACTTTCTGAGATCTTCCTCAAACTCTTCTTGAGTTTGAGTGCTTGGGTTCTCATAATTCTTAATTGCAAAAAGAAGGAAGTTATCCTTATTCAATTCATCAAATCTCATCTTACATTAGGCAGCCGATACAACAACGTTGAGGGTGACACTTGCAGGTCCGTCAGCAACGGCGGAGTCAGTACCAGTTACACTACACTGAACACCAGCTGTTTCGACTTGATCGAAGGTAACGGTAACAGTGTTGCTGGTGATAGAACCACCAGTGACTGTGGCGTTAGCAATAATCCAGTCAAATCTGACTTGATCGGCAGGAGCGTCACCATCATAGGAACCAACGTAAGTAACTACGTCACCTTCAGTGGCTGTCGTAGTTGTGTTGTCAAGGCTGACACTACCAATGGTCACTGGAGTTGGATCGGGAGCTGCAGGAGTGTCATCAAATGTAGGAACTCCACCACCAGTTGCGGTTTGTGTGGAATATTCAAAGTCCTTGAAGGTGTCTCCACTCTCAAAAACAGGAGACTGAAGAGTTCCTAGTTTGGGAGGGTTGGTTTCGGCACAAGGCTCGTTGCCAGCTTCGACGACTTCACCGGCTACGAGGATTTCGTCCCACCACTTTGACTTATCAGTTCTCTTGTAGTGTCTGTAAACCCAACCTTCTTCAGTCAGGTAGATGTTGTCGATATCGTAAGCGTCAGAAGCCACTTTAGTGGTTCCCAAGTCTCCGACAATGTTACTTCTTTGTGGCATAGTTCTTAGTTAGATTTTAAGTTATTTAGTGGTTTATTCTCCACCACCGCCACCGCCGTCTCCGCCGCCAGCGTCTCCGCCACCGCCGTTTCCGTCGTTGCCTTCATTGTTATCATCTTTGTCGTCATCGTCATGATGGTGACCACCATAACCTCTGCCGATGATAATGGTTGTCTTCGAAGATTTCTTCTTCTTGACACACTTGCCTTCGTCAGAGTCCCACTTATAACCGTCTTTACAGTCCTTTTTGCCTTCTTCAAGAGCAAGACCATCTTCTACGGATACACTATAGGAGTCCTCAATAATCTCTTCGACCTTTTTGCCTTCTTGGACTTTCGCGAAAGCATCTGACATTGACTTTATTGATTCTCTAGAGAATCCTTGACCTAACCAGGACATTGTTATACCTTATGTTACTACCATTATTTATTACTTCAAGGATAGGGACTCATCTTCCATATTTCTGATGTATTTGGAAAGTTTGTCTAAGTATCCTCTGTTTCTTAGTTCTTTAAACACAAGGTTTTCTGGTGATGATTCGCCTCCTTTCTCAATGGCTCCTGCTCTCATTCCCCTGAGTCTGTTCTTTAGCTTTTTGAAAGCATCGATGTCGTCAGACTTGGAATCAATTAGGTCATCAATGCTTTTTATGTAACCTTTTGTTTTTCTTACCACCTCTGGGTGGGATCTGTCGATCTTGTACTTAGTTGGCTCTTGCAGCCATCTATTAGATTTGAGAGAATAGATTCCCTGACCTTTTCGGAAGGGATCTCTAAAATCTTGTGCATAAAGTTCGACAGGTTGTCCTTTGACTGTGATGTCATGGGTTAACCCCCATAGTTGTTTTTTCGACTGTAGATAATCATCTAGCAATCCCTGACAATCGATCCTCTCTTTATCGACCACGAGATGGAGATCTATATCAGACTGGTTTGTGTAATTGTAGTTGGCATTTCCCCCGGTAAGGATCACGTCACGGATCGCACTTGCCGGAATATTAGCAAAGGTCGCCCATTCTTTGCTGATCCTATTTAGGCTACGCCAAACTTCTGGATCCAGTTTCTCGTCTGACCACAGTTGTGGGTTAAGTTTTTCGTGTGATTGTAGTGTGAGTTTTAACTCACTTACCAGAGATCGCATCGGTTTCCATCCCCTTGACGACTTTCTTACCAATAGTTCCTTTCATCTGAGGAACTGCGTTTAGTACCCGTCTTGACTTGTTCTCGGCTGGTGTGGCTGTGTTGTCATAGTTCGTCACCGGAGCTGTTGCTTCTGCAACTGCTGACGAGACACCAACGCTGTTACTTGGTCCTGACTTCTTTGGTTTTGAAGACTTTTCACCTCCACCACTTGGCAAATTGCTGGCGACGTTGGCTACTTTACTCAGTGTTCCAGACTTTTTGGCTGCACCAGCCACCTTACCTACTTTAGCCAAACCTGAGACAAGGGCACCAGCAAGTTCAGTCAGAACTTCTTTCTCTTCCTTCATTCCACTCATATTAGTCACACCACCAGCCATCTTGTCCTTGGCTGCTGCTTTCTTCATCAACCCTTGTGCTTCCTTCATTCTGAAGTCATTGAACGGCATAACCTCAACAAAGGGATGATCTGGGTCATCATTGGGGTTGGCTGCCTCCATAAGCTCCTGTCTCCAATCGGACTTACTGGATTCTCTTAGTTTGATAAGTTCAACGTTTGCCTTGGTGGCATCATAGGAAGACGTGATGTCGGTGTTCATTTGAGTGTCTGCTAGTGAGTGTGATTTTTTACGAACAACACTATTGGTTCCTTGACCACCTGTAGTCTGACCAACAGATTGTTTGGTTTGTGCTGCCCTATTATTGACAGTCCCTTGAATTTGTTTATTAACTCCAGCGTTTGCCATGTTACCAGAGGCTTGGGAGTTTCTGGCGGCGGGGTTGTTAGAGGTAACTTCGACTCCTGAGGCATTTTCCACCAGGTAGTCTTTTAACTTCAACTTAGAAAAGTTCATCTTTTGCCCTTTTTCACTATTTATTATTCAACGGGATGAGGTGCTGTGGGTGTTTGGTATGTGTCTCCAGTATACGCAGCTCTGTTCATAATTCTAAAGTCATCAAGATACCCATCAAACGGGTCTCTGGTGGTACCTGAACCAGCGCCAAACCTTACTGACGGCCTAGCGATGCTTATTCTTCTTGGGTGAGTTGTATTCTCTGCGAAATTCAAATCTGTTATAATTTCTTGTCTCTTCGTTCCATCCATATACATTCTAATCTTGGTGTCTTCTCTTGTCACTGCAATATGATGCCATTCACCTGTCATCGGAGCTCCTAAAGAGTAATCATTAAATCGTATGGAGGTTTCATCTACACGTTCAATGAATCCAAAATGGACTTGACTAACTCCATTTTCAAAAGGAATTACTGAAAACTCAAATTGACCGGTCTCTGCCTCATTCAAAGTGCTAGAGTCCTTATAGGTATTATCGATAATTGTTCTCTTGGAGCTACTGTTAGTCATACTCCATAACAACATCCAGAATTCTATTGTAAAGTCTGCAGGAAGAATAACGTTTGTGTCACTATAAAATAAAGATTCTTCTATCGTATAACCTCTCAGACGTAGTGATCCTGTACCATATTTTGTGATAACACTATTTATTTCTGGTGTTCCTGTTTGACTAACAGTCTCAGTTATAACATCTTCGAAATCTGTATCAAATGGTGCTCTGAAAACATAGTCGGAGAAATTTACGTCGGGACCACCAGGTGTATTTTGAAGCCCAAATACTGGTAGCGCACTGGTTGGTGGTGTAAAAGCCTGAGGGTAACGATTGAAATTACTAATTCTTAAGTCATCAATGAAAAATGTTCCTGAAACGTCACCAAATTCTATATCTGCTTGTCCAGAGATAATATCGACATCTGTAAACTGTTTATAAAAACCTCCATCCCAGAAGAATGTTATTTGACCTAGACCATTTCTTGTCAGAGCGAAATGTTTCCACCCAGAGAAAGCACTTGCCATAGATGAAGTAAGCAGAATTTCTGCATCAGCTGAGTGATTTGGGTTAAGGTAAAAGATGCTATAAACCCCAGTGTTATCATCATACGATCTTTGTACTTTTACATCACCTATAGTAAAAATATCAGTGTTGCTGGCGGCCCAAGTATCTAAATCGATCCAAAACTCAATAGTCCATTCACCATTAAAAATGTTAAGGGAGCTATCGATGTAGGTTAGCTTATTACTAGCTAACCTACACGCACCATCACCAAATTTATTAGGTGCTTCAGTGAAAGTACTTTCGATAGTCTGAATTGGAGAACCATATATGCCTGCTTTTACATCATTCAAATCAGTATCAAATGGTACCCTAAGAACTACCTTATCCCAATCATTATCTGGATCTGTTGGTGATGCTGGTCTGTTATAAAGGTATACCTCTCTGAAACCACCACCATCGTGATGATATAGAGTTCCAGCGACATTTACCAAGTCACCAGAAGTACCAGTGCTTGGTAGTGTTGTACTCGGTGATATGTTAAGGATGTCAGTAACAGTAACACCATTCTCATTAGTCTTAAGCTTCTCTTCCCCTTGGTAAAGAAGTGTAGCAGATCCACTTTTGACTTCAAGTCCTTTATTGGTATCAACTTTATCAGTTCCGCCATATACATGAAGACCGTTCTTGGCAACGATATTTAAATCACCTGCTCCACCTGCTCCGTTGTTCTGAACGTGAACGATGTATGCCTCTTGATCGGCCAAACCATAAATCTGAAAATTGTTATTGCTGGCGGTTTCGAATGTGGCAGTGTCACTGGCACCAAAGGTAATATCTTGACCACTGGTTGTATTTCCTCTCGTGAGAACATCGACAAGTGTATCTGAACTAGGTGTGGTGCCACCGCCGCCGCCACCTGCCGGAGCATCGGCCCATTCCGTCGACCCGTTCGCTCTGGCCGTTAGAACTTGACCATTTGCTCCTTCTCCGTCAGGAAGTCTAAAGTTAATGTCACTACCACTAGTCCAAGGTGAACTGATAGTATGTTTACCACCTGATGTATTTTCAAAGGTAATTTTACCTCCAGATGTGCCAGGTGAGCCACCTGTGTAGTATAGGTAAGAATCTAATGTAATTTCATTACCACCAAAAGAACCTACTGTAATGTAACCATTGACAAAACTGCTGTAGGTTCTTGAATAAAAAGTGTTACTTATGACAGATGTCGCATTAACCCCTCCGTCCACCTCGATGCCAAGATCGGTGGTTTCAAATTTCTTAGTGCCGTTAAAGAACAGGTCGACAGAACCATCCACATTGAAAACAGCCATAGGTTCGGCTGGGTCTCCACCAACAATACTCAGTTGTTGACTGAATTGTCTAATTACGCCTGCACCTTGAGTCCAACCAATGTGTTGTTCGTCAGAAGCGTTATTAAAATAGAAGTGTCCTGTATTGGAGTTTATGCTGTCGTCTGTTAAAATTCCATCAACACTCAACGTACCAGTAATATCTACACCGTCTTGTGTTGTTTCTACTCTTACTTCACTGATATCTGTGTTGCCGTCTTGCCAATAAAGTTCTACTCTTCCTGAGTTATTTTCAGCGTCAGATTTACCATCTACAAACTTGGCAATGGGATCTCCATTCAGAGCAGAAAGGACATTAGTGGAACCCCATCGATGGAGTGTAGTGTTTAGACCCGACCCACCTCTAACGTGAACACCTGAGAGTTCGTTAAACAGTCCACTATAGACCATCATGTCAATTTCATCAGTTCCAAACTCAATTGGGTGATAGTCGTTAAACCTGAACGACGATGAGTTGAAATTAAATAATACTCCAGGGCTGTTTAGATTGGAGTTGAATGCTACGTCACCATTAAAGATGGCACCATTGACTTTAATATTATCAATTTCATCCCCAATTGAGATGTACTCAGCATCATTGAACAATTCAGAAACGTTATCACCACGTTTTAGTACATTAGGGTCTACTGTCCCACCACCACCGTCACCATCATTGAAGAAGATATAGGGTAGTTGATTCCAAGTACGTACACCATCGCCCACTTTGACCTGATTGGAGTCGAGTTCTAGACCTAACTCACCTTCAGCCAAAATGGGATCAACGGTAGCCCAGGTCAGGCCAGCGTCTCTACGAATCTGAATCTTTGCCATCTTCTCTGTAAGAGTATTTTAGGTATTTAGAGGACTTAGATATCAGCCAAAGCAGTAGCAATTGCTGCCTTCAGAGAATCGAAGTCAGTTGCTGCTGCCGCGGCAGTTTTAAGTGTTTGTAGAGCTTCACGAGTATCGGGTCCAATTTTGAACCCATTGATGTTATTGACATCATAAACATAAAAACCATCACCATTAATCATATTATACCTATTATTTTCAGATCTCTCTGACAGGTAGTGACCTCTAGTAACGAATTCTGTTGCCAGTGAATTTCCACTATTAAAGGTATTGAAGTGTTGAGTGACTACTCTATAAGTATTATCAACAAACTTGTTGAAAGAGTTTTGACTAGTTTCATCTAACTTAAATCCAAGGTCAAGACTTAGGAAAGTGTTATTTGAGAAAGTTGATCCAACAGAACGTTTGATGTGAACACCCCAGTACGAAGTACTATCTGTTGATGGATCGGTAATATTACCATTAAAGATGTTGTCGGTAATTATGTTATCATAGGAATTTCCATCCAAGATAATACCTTTCCAGTTTTCATTTTGTGGTCCACTTTGGAATTTGTAGAAACTATTGTCAGTAATAACACACTGCATCAATCCTTCAATTCTAACACAGTTTTTCCACACATCAATGTTATTACCTCTAATGAGGTAATAGGGTTCTGCCGCTTCGTTATCGTTAACATTTCCATCAAGGTCAATGCCAACCTTACAAGCAATAATCAAGTTATCGTGGAAGTAAATTCCTTCTGACTGTGAGTTGACTTTAAAGGCTGTGTCGAGACCAGCGATTTGCCAGTTATTAAACCTAATGTTTACCGGGTCAGTTCCACCTTGAGAGGCATCATCAACGGTAACTTCAACACCAACACCTTCATATCCTACAGGACGATAGACAGAACAGTTTTCAAAGGTACTCAAGTCTGTGTTACATAACCTAAATCCTGTGGTCCAAGTACCAGTAACAGCAACGTCATTACAATAAGCTTTCTGAGTAACACCACCGTTGTTGACGTATTCAATTCTTAGGGCATTGGTGCCGGTACCAGTGATACCAACGTTCTCAACGATGATAGTGTGGTAATTCTCTACGGTTTGACTGCCAGTGAAATTGAAACCACCATTGGTGAAGTTAATAATAGACTCAGCAGAACCGTCACCATAAACACGAATGGAACCATTAGTTCTACTGACAACACCGCTAAAATTGTAAGTTCCCTTGGGGAAGTACACAACAC
>Ga0181379_1000735_pt1 | contig 15793 bp, 12 predicted proteins | sample 2SPOviralmetaG_FD_130115 | JGI IMG/M metagenome (GOLD analysis project Ga0181379, IMG submission 130115) | Marine viral communities from the oligotrophic San Pedro Time Series (SPOT) site, San Pedro Channel, CA, USA - 2 SPOT_SRF_2009-07-10 | ecosystem: Environmental > Aquatic > Marine > Strait... | reverse complement strand
TTTGTTAAATTCTGGAGGTTATCCTGCTTATAAAGCCCAAACATACATATACACCCAAGCAGTAGGTCATATACAAGGATATACCGCTCCCTATTCATTTATTATGGGTAGGAGATGGAATTATGTTAAGAAAGATATTAAATATCACAATTATAGTTGTTTAAATAGACTTGGTAAAATTGATTACAACAATATAGATCAGGAATATAAAGAACTAACTAAAAAAGCGATACAATGGGTTAGGGACGTTAAAAATAATGGTTCCGAATGGAGCGTTAATCCACCTTCCCGCAACGAACTGTATCCCAACATGTGTGTAGATTCTGGTGTTTGGAATACAGAAAAACAAAAAATAGCAGATAATATTGGGGAAATAACATCTATTTGGAATATTGGTATTAAACATCGTAATAAAGCATTATTAAAGGATATTACTAGTTGGAGGGATCGTCGTTGCACAACAGAGAATCTGGAAATTAATGGAGTAAGAACTAACATAATCGACCGTATTATGGATATAAACCGTCAGAGTAAAGAGAAAATATGGCCCCAATTAATTAAAAAGAATACAAACGATTGGAAAAACTCAAGTAATGAAGTTTTTGTAGATTTTGAAACCCTAGCAGATATTTTTTCTGATTTTAATAATTTACCTAATCAAGATTCTACAGATATTATTTTTATGATTGGGGTGGGTTGGGAAGAAAATGGTAAATGGTGTTACATAAATTACATCTGTAATACGGCCACATATTCGGAAGAGTATCGTATTATGGATGAATTTATGCAATTTCTAAAGAAACGGGGAAATCCCAAGGTTAATTTTTGGTGTGCAGAAGATCGTTTCTGGAATATCGCAGAAAGCAGACAATTTGACATAGCCTGTAAGAACCAAAATACTGAACGTAAAGACAATATATCTAATAATTGGAAGATTGAAAAGTGGTGTGATCTATATCAGGTATTTCAATCTGAACCAATTGTTGTTAAGGACTGTTTCAAATTCAGTCTTAAACATATTGCAACGGCAATGAAGAAACATGGTATGATTTCTGTATCCCTAGATACGATCTGCACTTCTGGTCTTAGTGCAATGATAAAGGCTTCAAAATGTTATGAAGTTAGCGAAGATCCCGCTAACTGTGGTACAATGAGAGATATTTCTAAATACAACGAATTTGATTGTAAAGTATTATGGGAAATTGTTACATATTTAAGAAATAATCATTGTTAATTTTAATTTAATTCTTATTATTATAATAAATGAGTCGAAGATATAATTATAAAGATAGTGGTCAACTAATTTTACGTAGTCAGTCAGGATCTGAGCAGGCCTGTGACGCTGAAGGAAGACAAAAATTACCTTTGGGTTATGACTGTGAAGATACATTATTTTCCGTAGGTTACGACGAGCCTACTAAGGCACAGAGAGAAGCGACCGCTAGGGACACGATGAAGGGGTATTATTATTCTAATTGGTTTGGAGGGGGTTCAATATGTGATGGTGGTTTTACGAGACCAAAATGTGATCATGAAGATCCTCACTACTGTGACAGACACAATATTCCTTTTAGTTTTGGTGTAAAAGCAGGAACAAAATGTTCAACCTAAAATTTTTAAACTTTTTAGTTTAAAAATGATACCCGCGGCGGGACTCGAACCCGCAACCTCAAGATTAGAAGTCTTACGCGCTATCCAATTGCGCCACGCGGGCTGTTATATTAAACATACATTCTTTTAAGTCGACGAATTTTTAGCCATACCTATTAGAGCACAGGCCATTCTACCCCCAGCATTACCAGTCGTGAGACTACCCTCATGTACTTTTGGATCTATTATTTCTCCGTTTGGCCCCAAACCTCCTTTACCAAGATCATCGATGCCATCGTGGATTACAACACTTTTACCTATAATAGAATTAGTGACATTACCAAATAATTGAATTCTTGTATCATTATAGGAATATTTAAATTCTCCATTATCATCAGGAAAAATATTATTAATTAGATCTCCAGCATGGGATTCCTCGTGAGTCAAACTACCATCTAAATTCAAATATTGACCATGATTATGCCCAGTTGGGTTCCAATGTCCTCCCAGGGATTTACATCCCTGGTGTATATCTCCTAATTCGTGTATATGTATAGCACGAGTTTTATACGGTGTTAAACCTGATAAATCAATATTAACCCTAACAGGTGAACAGACAGTTTCTTGTTGAAAAGTAACTTTACCATGAACTCCCGTAGGTTTAATTCCTATTGAACTTAATTTAGGATTGTTAAGTTCAGGGTCAAACCATGCTATTGCATTAATTGGATCTTTATTTTGGAAATTGCTCATTTTTATATAGAGTTAATATTTTTAAATATTAACTACGCTAGAATTCACGAACTAACTTCGATTTTACATTTAATACACATGGCATTCAATTCTTGTGTAACCAACTTACTAACATATGGTATATTGACTTTGACTATATTATCAGAATTACAACCCTTGCAAAAAACAGGTGTAGTCGCGAAATTACCACAATCATTACAAATACTTGTGGTATACCGATCAGATTCCTCGTACAATCTTTCCCGTAAAAATTTAGAAGAACCATGACTAATCATACAATCCCTCTCCATTTCTCCAAATCTCAAACCACCTTCACGACTCCTACCTTCTAATGGCTGCCTAGTCAGACTTGCATTCGGCCCTTGGGATCTTGCATGTATTTTATCACTAACTAAATGTTTCAAACGTTGATAATATACTGGACCAATAAATGCTGCTCCCATTATTTGACCTGTCATTCCATTACACAATATCTCTTTACCGGTCCGTTCAAAATCATTCATCCCTAATCTATTACATAATTCATCAGCAATATTAACACTTGATTTTGTAAACGGCGTTGCATCCCCAAATGTACCCTCTATACAACACGATTTACCCAACACACTCTCCATCAATTGATTAATTGTCATTCTGCTAGGTATGCAATGAGGGTTGATGATAATATCTGGAACAACTCCATTTTCTGTAAACGGCATATCTTCTTGTCTATACACCATACCACATGTACCTTTTTGCGCAGCCCTAGAAGCGAATTTATCACCCACTTCCGGGATTCTGATTGTTCTTATTACTATTTTAACCAATTTATAACCATTAGGTGTTATCGATGTAAAAATACGATCAATATAACCTTCCTCACCCTTCTTAATTACTAAACTGGCATCGCTAATCTCCTCCGGTCCCGATTTACTACTTTGTATCAATGTCTTTCCGATAATAATATCACCCAATTCTACATAGATGGAACCACCCCCGCAAGTCTTACCATTTTCATCTGTATATACCGGATGACGTAATCTTACAATTCCATCTTTATCCAACAAACTATAATTGCAATCTTTGCGTTGCTTGTCTAATGGGGGAATCCCAATACGTTCAGTCGTATATGTACCCTGCTTTTTCTCCTCCTCCGTATGAGTTCGATATGTATGGGCCCAAAATAATCCTCGTTGTATTGCACTGTAATTTATAATCACCGAATCCTCTTGATTAAAACCAGTATAACAACATATAGCCACAATACAATTTATACCCGATGGCATTTCACTAAAACCCATCATATCAGCCGCCTTTGTACTTACCAATGGTTTTTGCGGATATGTTAGTACATGTGTAACTGTATCAGCCCGAACCAAATGGGACATGGCAAATATACTCATCGCCTGCTTTCCCATAGCTGCCTGATAACAGTTGCGGGGCGAATTATGCACACAGAATGTGTCACCACATAAAAAACTCTGATTTGCCGATACCGTAGTAATATCCGATATAATAGTTTCTGTACTCTCTTTTTTACTTTCTAGTGGAAGAAAGATCGTCGTACTAGCATATTTAATCTTAGATCTCCATTCTTTCACAGTTAACAACCCTTTCGGGAGACCTACTTTAACACCTGTAAGTTTTAACAAATTATAGACAACTTTAGTATTTATACCAAGTTTTTCAGCAATTTGACTACGTGGAAGATGCTTCATTGACTTTATAGAATCAATCAACTCTTTTCTTTCTTGAAATTGTTTCTCGATATATTTAATATATTCTACCAGAATACCACTTTCTATATTTTTATGCACATCGTATCTGTAACCTATTAAATCGTAATACTTGATCAGATTAGTTCTTTCTGATGATATATAATATGATACTGTTACCATATTTTCATATTTCTTATTTTTTACCTCTGTAACATCACCAACTTTAATATCAAAATACCTAAACAGGTTCACAATTCCTGTCATATAATCTATCACACTATTCTTATACAGCGTATTTATATTTTTTGAGGTTGTAGATATATGTATATGTATTTGTTTGTCCGAACCAGACTTAATTTTTGATCCGTCCCCACCTTGAAATCCTCCTAAAAATTCTCTTTTAACCATATCAGATCCTTCTTCTATCCACCAAGGCAACGGATTATATTGCTGCTGTGACTTTTTACCAAATAAACAGCCAAGAGCAACAAACATAGCCGGGAAAGATCCAGAATACTCTACACGATATGTTGAACCAAATCCTTCTTTAGATGTGTACCTAGCCTGTTTGTATTTAAATCCTAGTCTAGAAACATCTTCAGCGAATAACTTTACACTGTGTTCATGTCCAAAGTCTCCAGCTAATCGTACAATACCTTTCTCTGATATTCCAATCCAACAATCCGTAGATATGAATCCCATTAATCTAGAAATAATATACAAATTTGGGTTAGTAGTTTTTAGAGGTAATAAACCTGACAACTCCTTAGAATATCTTTTCACTAATTTCGATTTAATACCTGCACGAATACAATTTTCTGTGAATTCCTTCTCTGTCAGGATACATTCTTCCTTCGACACCTTAGAAGATACAGGTTTTGGTTCTGTCGAAACACCTACAAGTGTTTCTCCGCAAGTCATATGCTCTATTCTACACCAACCTTCCGAAGTCATGAATCGATGATCGTAAGTTGCTGTGATTTTCCTACCGCTTATTGTTGTAAGTTCAAACAGTTGTTTATCTGTTTTGTTTGTATATACATGAGATACTTTAGTGATACTTTGTTGCTGTGTTTCAGGATCAAATGTAATAACTTCATCATCAACTCTAACATCACATATTTTCTTAACACTGCCATCTGCCATATATACAGGCTCTTGATTATATATACACTGGGAATGATCTGGGAACGGAATAATTGACGCCATTACACCAAGCATCATTGCTGGTGCTATTTCACAATAATCATTCTGATATTTAGATAACTCCTCTGGACTAAACGCAACAACTGCCGTGCTAATTTCATTATTATCAACATATTTGATCAATTTCTTCTCTACTAATTCATCCCAGACAATTCCATCTTCTGGTGTAATTTCTAATTTATCATCTTTTACAGTAAAAACAGGTCTCAAAAGTCTCCCCTCATCTCCATAAATATTTATTTCTTGATCAACATTATCATAATTCACAGATACATCGTAAGGTAATATTTTGATGTCTCGAAAATCTTTTACCTCATCAATAAAATCATACGGATTATGTGTTACACCAATAAAAGAACCATTCACAAATATCTTGGTAACTTCATCAATACTATCCACTTCTTCAAGTAAAGTAATATTCTCACATGTTTCCATCACTTCCTTAATCAAAACAGTAGGAAATTTCTCCGATATCTTTGTTAACAAAGATAAATTCAATACTATACCAACCGGCTGACCTTCCGGCGTCTCCGATGGACATAAAAACATAATTTGAGACGGATGAATCTGTCGAATCTTTGTATTTTTAGACTCCTTACCTATTGAAATACATACACGTCTTAAATTTGATAATGTAGCACCATAAGATAATCTTGATAATACCTGTGATACACCCGTTCGTATATAACTATTCTTCGGAACTCCCCAATTACCTGTACTAAAACAATGCCTCAAACCATTAGTAATAATAGGTAATCTAGAAATAACACTCATAGCATCCGGAGACTGCTTCTTCTTTTCAATACTTGTTACTATTGCCAAACAATACTTCTTAAATAACTGCCTCACCAACTCATAACATAATGTACCAGAACATTCCACTCTCTTATTTATATAATCATCCCTATCATCATCCTTACGATAACCAAAATATGTAGACAGCAACTTATTAATAATATGCCCCAAAAAATACGCGATCTCTTTGTTCTTAACTGTAACACCCATGTGAGGGAACAGCTCATTCTCAACTACTTGTAGTGCATAATCAGCATGCTCAGACTCCTTCAATGTATGCATGGAATGTTGCCCAATAAATTTGAGCGCATTATGTTTAGTACTTTTATTCTTATAATCATTCTGCTCCTCGCTAGATAAATTTCGCCATTGCTTCTGTATTTCGGTGGGGGAATATTTTTCCTTATTACTTTCGTTATAAAATGAAAAACCATCCGTTTGATCAACACAAAAAAACGAATCACGATTAATCAACTTAATAATCTTATCCATTTTATTAGTATTAATACCAATCAGTTTTAACACATCATCATCTTGTAAATATCCAAGTCCCTTGAATACCACACCTACAGGGATATTTTCCTTTATGTAAGGCAGAGAAAATACAATGGTTCTATCATCAGAACCTATCATCGCTTTCAATAACGCCGAATGCCCAGTCTCCTCAGACATACTTCTAATCTCGGCTACATACTTAAACTTATCTCCTTGTTTTTGCTCAAACACTTTTGGTATGTTATAAACAAAACGTAACTGAGGTATCAAAACCCTCTCCTTACCCTTAATAATAAAATACCCTCCCTCATCCTTGTCACATTCTAACGCCTTAATACGTTCGCTAGCGGTCATACCCGTTAGATAACACTTACTACTACGCAACATGATTGGTACACGTCCAATAACCACCCGCAGATTAGTTTCAACTTCTGGTTCCATACCATCTTGTTCCAAAACAGTTGTTACCGTAACGTAAATGGGAGAATCGTATGTTAAATCTCTTTGACGAGCTTCAGACGGGTAAAAAACATGAATTGACCTATCTTCCTCTATCAAGATCGGGGAGGGAACATATATATCACTAAAGGATATCGTATATTTGTCATACGATTCACTAGATTTCTCTTCCTTTTGTTTAGTAGTAATTACTATAGGAGGTTCTTCCGTAAAAATTTGACTCAACCTATTATTAATAAAATTATTAAACGACTCCGTCTGATGTTGAACAAATCCAACATTCTCAAAATTATTACGTAAAATATCCCAACAGCGTTCTTCTGTCACCATTTCTACTTTTTTAGAGCTAACTGCATTTAAATTTCAAATTTATTATAACACTTATAATAAATGCCTTTCGTTAATTCACGACAACGTGCTGCTTGTTACGCACAAGCGCGTGCTGCTAGAAAGCGAGGAGAATCCCCCAAATGGGACTGTAAAAAATGGGACAGACATAAAACACCACGGAAGAAGTCAGTTAGAAAATCCCGCAAACCCATCCGTAGGAGATCTAAAAGTGTTAAGAGAAAATCCCGCAAACCCATCCGTAGGAGATCTAAAAGTGTTAAGAGAAAATCCCGCAAACCCATCCGTAGGAGATCTAAAAGTGTTAGGAAAAGAAGTAGAGTTGTTCAGCACAAACCTAAATATCCAAAAAGCGTTAAGAAAAGTGTTAAACCTAAATATAAAAAATATCACAGTAGGCGTCGGATTAAAAAATCTATACCTCAACAACCACCTACTTTACAGTATCAAATGTCAATAGAAAATCCAAGGAATCTCCTTAGTATAACTAACCCAATAAACATCAACAGACGTCCTTATACGCCTTTATATAGAGATCGTGTTCCACAGCCTCCGAAGGGTTATGACCCTAGCATATTGCCTACAGGACGTTCCAGATTCAAAAAATATACTAAAATGAAACGCCGTTTAGATGAAGATAATTCCACATACCCTTCTAAACAATTGAAATTATCAATTGAAAATATTTGTAAGAAGCTACAGTGTTATACACGAATTAACGAAATTAGTCTCAATGTTATTAAGGATTATAATACAGAAAAATCTCGAGAAGATATGTTCGAAGATTTATTTACTTTCATGTGGGGTAAAATTATGTCAGACCCTATTTTTAATCTAAAAATGGGTATAAATCCGAATTTAAAAATACTAGTGTATCCTTATATGGTTGTAGATTTACTCTATGGTAAAGACTTATTATATCAAATTACTAACTTTATTAAGAAAATAAAGGCGCTGGATACCATGTCGGAGAGCGATCATATTACTCCTTTTGAACTTGGTACTCCTAATCATATTATTCCTGGTATAATACGTTGGCGTACAAAAACAATTGAAATGTATGATATGAATGAAGTAGCATCGGAAATAGTTATGCAAAATGCACTTGAAAAAGTAATGAGAGTAGAAAATCCAATGAATGAAGAAGGACTATGGAAATGGAAGTGGGATTTTTCGTGTGCTCCATTCCATAGTGAAATATTAAAAGAGGTTCATAAGTGCGCTCAAGAATATAATCTAACTTTTCCAGAGGGACTGTGTGCGAGTATTTCAATTTTTATGGTTATCAAAAATTTACAAGCTCCTACTAAGAGTTTATCGGAAATTTATCGTGAAGTGTCTGAAAGGTTAGTAACGCCAGGTGGAATTAAAGGAGTATTAAATGAGATGCTTAAGTATTTTGAGTTATTAAACGAATGGTATGGGAAGTTCTATTGTTTTTTCATGGATTGGGAACCAGAAAAACAATTTTGTTTATATAATAAGGATCAATTCAAATGTCAACCGCCTGCTTCATCGTCACCTGATCTCAGTAATGATGATTTATTAGAAAAAGATTTATTAGGAGAATTTTATGCTTAACACAGTATAAAATTGATTTTATAACATATTTTATTTGTTATAAAGTGATAATGGACGCTATATTAGATGAACTTGAATCAGAATATCCTGAATTTTCGAATCTGACTATCGGAGAGGGAACAACAAGTTTAATTAAGAAGAGTATAAGCAAAAACAATATTGTTATGAAACCTATTATTTATACAGATGGTTCATGTTTACGAAATCCAGGACCAGGTGGATGGTGTTTTTGTGTTATATACGAAAATGGTGAAGAGTGGATGGTATCTGACGGTGAAGAGGAAACTACTAATAATCGTATGGAGTTAACAGCTGTGATTGAAGCTTTAGATTTTGTGAGGAAAGATTGTGTTATTTATACAGATAGTCAGTTGACAATGAAGTGTGGAAAGGGAGAATGGAAGCGGAAAGTTAACTTGGATTTGTGGAGTAAATTTGATGAAATGAGTAATGGTATTGAAATAGAATGGAATTGGGTAAAAGCACATAATGGAAATGAATATAATGAGATTGTTGATAATATGGCAAGGGAAGAAGCAAAAAGAATGAAAAATTTAAAATCTTGTATGAAATAAAAAAATGGCTAGTACAGGAGAACCATCAGGATCCGTTAGCAACGGATGCTCTTATGCTAATTTACAGAATTATAATATTACCCCACAAGGCGCTGGTTACATGAACGCTCCCGCCGTTCCAAATTCTACCATGCAGAATGTTTATTTAGTTCCCAACTTCAGCTCGATTGGGTACAACGCCCTAACGCACGGTCTTACTACCCCAACTTGCAGTGGATTTTTTAACATTACCAACGCTTATGGCAAAGGTGCTAACAATTGCAATGCGCAATATGTTAAGCAGTCGTGCAACCCACCTTAAATTTAGTAATATCTTATATGTTTCAACATATAAGATAGATCAATCAGTTCCAGTATTAGCTGTTCTTGTTTGATTACCGGCGTCTTGATATAGACGTGTCCCGTTTAATCCTTTATATTTACCCATAGTGTTACGTATTAACATATCTTCATCTTCTGGATTATTTATGTTTTTGATTAGGGTTGTTATTTTATTGCGACGTAGTTTTCTGGCTTGATTGCGTAATTGTAGTCCTATTCTTCTCAAGGGTTGGTATGTGTATGATTCGGTGTTCTTTTTCTTAATATATGCGCAGACTCCCATAATGATAATAAGTATAGTTAAAATTGTGAATATCACAACTGCTATATGTATTTTGTCGATTCTGTTCATTTATATGATATAAATATTATATTTGACCTAGTAATTTAAAATTTTTGATTATGGCATCTAACATAACTGTATTATCAAAACAAATTTTATCTAATTTTAACGATATATTTTCAAGTATTGTTCTGACGTTTAGAATATTATGTATAATATCTTCCTTAGTATCATGAATATTTTGTATATCAAGTTTGTATTTTGAGAGTTCATGTGTCTTCTGTATATCTGTGTGTAATCCCTTGACACTTGTATCTTTTTCGTATTTAGTTGTTATATCTAACATTTTTTCCTGATTTGCTTTCTCTGCTTTAAGGAGATTTGCTAACATTGTTTCTAATTGCATAAGATATAGGGAGTATTTTTCCTTACGCTGTGTAATAGCTACACATGATTGCGTAAAATTGTTTTTGAATTCCATCATATTATTGAGGTTGTGTGTATGTTTGTGATGATTCCTATTCAGTAAACGTTGAATACCTTGTTTAATAGTATTAATATCAGTAGATATAGAGTCAAATTTTTTGTACAAAGTTTCTAAGTCTATACTTACGAATAATTTTCTTTGTTTATTACCACGTAAATATGGCACTATAAACCCCTCGAAGGTATCATCTCTTCTAATACAGCACAGGTAGTTATGATATACAATACACAGTTTATATCCAAGACTTTGTACGCAAAAGCCTAGACGTTTTAATTGTCTAAAAATATCTCTCAGTTCGTTTAGGTCTTTTTTATTGACATCCTTTAGGGATAATGCATGATTATAATTTTCATGTAAATGCTCCTCCATATTTTCAGTAGATACATTAGTATCTAGGGGTAAATCAAGTTGGCCGTATTTTTGATCTAATTCAAAGCCGTCGGGTTCTCCAGCATAATTAGCGGGCACAGTGCCATCTTCGTTTATTTCTAGGTATTTTAGTGAAAATACGTTGTCGGCTTTATACACGTTTATTTCGTATTTACTTGGTATATATATCATAAATACTTCAGCGTTGTTTTTACTGAGAACCTCTAGGTATACAATTTTGTCGTCAATTGTGTATATTTTTTTGATAACAAAGTTAAATTTTCCAAGAAGTTTGTCTAACTTATTGATAGATAATGTCATTTATTACTGAAAAGTTATTGATTTAAAACCTTATTTTAGAAATCTTAAAATGCTAACACCTCAACAAGATCAGTTTGATAATAGTAGTGTTGATTCACTCAATAATCTACCGGTAGATAAAAATCCTCCATCCCATAATGAAATCCATCTAATGGATACTTTTTTTAAGCCAGAAAATAAGTTTACTGTTAATGCAATTATACAAGAATCCAAGGACTCAGTAATAATTGCATTTCTATTTGTTATACTGTCAACGTCTCACATGGATTCCCTAATTCATAAAATACTACCAATGACTGAAAAATCTAATTATATAATGTTGTTACTAAAAGGGATAATCATTGGAGCTAGTTTTTGGTTAATCAAACATTTTTATCTATCTAAAAATTCTTAATTCTTCTTCTGATAAAAAAATCCATATAAACCAGTAGATAAAACACCACCAACTACTGCGGTAAATACAATATATTTATTCCAAGAAAATTTTTCTTCTGTTTCGCCTGTATTAGTGTCCATTACATCTTCCTTAATAAATTTAGGTTTCCAAATATATAATAATATGGCAATGATAACAGGTATAATTAGATATAATATAACAGTAGAATTTTTACCTATTTTAAATTTAAAATTTCTCAAAAAAGGTGTACTTTTGGGTCTTTCAAATGAATTTTTAAGATCAGTTTCCACATGTTCTATTTCTGTGAGAGGTATGGTTTTTGTCATATCATTCACTTTATGAGATAATTTGTTAATTATATCTTCTATGTTATTATCTTCCAGTGACATTCTATTTATAGTTATAAATAGAATATTTTAGACTACTATTCTTGGTATTTTGGATCCCAGTAAGTAATACGACCATCTGCAGTTTTGGTTCTTTTAGCGTGTTTTTTACCATATATTTTAAGTTCCTTAATATCATAATGGCAAGTTCCATCCTCATCCAAACATTTTTTGATTGTTGAACCCCACATGTTATAAGATAATCTAGGTATAATCTTTAATCCCTCATAGAGTATTTCTATCTCCCTTTTATTCAAATTAGATACTTTTCTCATTGGCGAGATCTTAGCGTAATACAATATTTCAGCCTTCAAATAATTACCACAACCAGATATTACTTCTTGGTCCATCATAAACGCTGTTATATTACGTTTATTATACTTTTTGATAATTTCTTTAAATTTATCCAAACTAAACTCCCTAGACATTATATCTGGACCCAAACTATCTAATTTTTGTTCCAACACTTCTCTATCAGACGTAAATTTAATTGTAGCAAAACTTCTAGGATCACAAAACCACATAGTTTTGCCCTTACCGGTTTCTAGAAACCATTTCGCATAATCATTATATGACTTTTGCCATCTACCAGTCATCATCAGGGAGTGTAATATATAATATTCCTTGTCATTATCCTTTTCATCTATAAAAATAAAATAAATAAATTTACCCTTACAATTTACTTGATTCAATCTTAATGGTAAAGCATTATTAAATTCAACAAATCCATCTGGATAATTATCAGGAAATTTTCCACCACAAAATACCCATTCATTTACAAGTTTACCTTGTAAGTTCTTATTCAAATAGTCTATAGTAGATCTACATTCTGGACCTTCTGGCATTTTGTACTTTACTTTAAATCTACTTATTAAAAATCATTTTTAATAACTAGATTCAACAAAAATATATTAGTACTAATATATTTTGCAATATGTTCCCACAAGCAGATATTCATGTCTTGAATTATTTACTCATCAACTAATTCATCATCATCATCCTCGTCCTCGTCATCCTCGGGTTCATCATCAATAAGATATTCATCGTCAGAACACACATCCCCCTTGTGTTGCAATTTTTCCAACACATTTACTATATCTTCAGCAGTTTCGTTCGTGTCATTGATAGCCTGAGTCAATTTCTTCTTTACTACTTTAGCACCTGAATTTAACGATGTGTTATCAGGAATCGCTGTAATAGATTTAATAGCTCTGGTAATATTATCTTCTGATTTTTCTTCACTAAAACCACCAACCTCTTCTTCATCCTCAGGCTCTTCCTCAGGCTCTTCCTCAGGTTCTTCTTCAGACTCTTCCTCGGGTTTCTCCTCAGGTTTCTCCTCAGGTTTCTCCTCGGGTTCCACTTCATCAAGATCAATACGAAATCTTCTTGATTTACACAATTCAACATCCGCAGGAGATAATTTTTGCAATTTATCGTTGACACATTTGCCAATAACTATGGGACCATCGGGTTTATCCTGTCGAAAGACCATATCAGTTTCTGGATGCCAGAAACGACACAATATAGAATGTTTTCGTAATTTGAGGACTGGAGACTGTCCAGATTTGGGAGGTGTTTTAGGTATATTTACCAGTTTTTTGTTAGGTAAAACCTTTTTCTCTTTTGGAGTAGTATTTTCATACTTTTTGTGTTTGGAACAATATGTTTGCCCTTTGAGTGGAGTAGCGCCACAACATTCACCTTTCTTTTCACCCCTAGTGAAAACATACGGACATGATACAGAAGTTTTAGATTTTACATGATTAGTTCCTTCCGAAGAGACCTCGGAAGCATCCTCTGATATTTCATCTGAGCTTTCCTGTTTGATAGGTTTGGGTTTGGGTTTGGGGGGTTCTTTCTTGGGGGGTTCTTTCTCATCGGGTTTTTGTTCGATAAACTCAAACCAGCATTCTAATAATTCTGTTGACTCGATATTATATTTTTCGGCAATAATCTCGTTATAATCCATAATCATATCTGTTATTTTGTCTTCTAGACATTTGAGAACTGTAGACATGTTTCCAATTTCAACTGGAAACATAGTTTGAAAAATCGAATTTATTTATGTTTCTTTTTTAACTTTTCCACCGGTTGCACCACATTGATAATCTTCTTGTATTAAATTTTCTTTTCTGAACCATTCCAGTAATTCTACACATAATGGTTCACGTTTTTTAGATCCCCAGTATATGACTTGATGTATTTTATCTGGGGACATCAGTGGTACAGTCTGTGCGTTATACATGGAATTTCCACTTTCATCTTGAATTGCACCACTTGCTCCAACATTAGAAATACCTTTCATTCTACTGACTATATGGGTCCACAATATTTTAGAATTATTAATATCCTTAGATGATATTCTGGCATATTTTCTATTAGAATTAGATAATGCTGGTAACCAAGTGTTCATGTTTATGTTGTCAGGTATTGGTATATTTAATTTATTAATAGCTAAATTATATAAGTCTTTTGCGTCAAATGTTCCACAAACACGTCCAGTAGTAACTTTATGTTTCTTCTCGGGTATTGGTTTTGATACATCCCTGATGCAGAAATGTCCACCGTTGGGATTATATAAAGCATAATAACCGTAGGGATTTGTTTCTAAGTCTTTCTTCTTTTCTTTCCTTAAATTCAATATCTTAGAGTCATATTCATCTGTACAATTTTCCCATGTGTTTGATTTGAGACATCTGAGTATTCCCATATCTTCGTATAGATACCATGAGACCCAAACACCGTCTATTTCCTTGTAGTAACTATCGAAATATTCTAATATAATGTTTCTGAATGCAATATTAGCGTTTTTATTTATTTTTCTGGCTAATATACTAGATTCGATAAGATCTTCATGTAATTCTATTGGAATTTGTAATAACAATTGTTTAATAATATTTTGGTCAGTACTTGCACACATTTGTTCTATTATTTGGGGTAATTTTGTTTGGTAAATATTATCAATTATTTGATAGAAATTTGTATCAACAATGATTGTAGGGTATTCACTGTAATAATCTGTTGAGTACCCTCCTATAACAGATAAGCTATCAATTAAGAAGAAGATATTGTTACTTTCTTTGATATAAGCTACAAACCCGTATTTGTTTTTGATTGGTATGTTTTTATTGATCATAATGTATAGGGCAGATAATATTTCAAACTTTGTATACTCGGTAAAATATAAGTAGAATGTAGTTAAGTCTATACTAAATACATATTTATATAAAGATATTATTTCATTTATGATATCGTCAATGTTCGACATAGAGTAGTAAAGTTGAAAAGTTGAAAAGTCTAATTCATCAGGTTCTAGGGTGTCTATATTTTGCATTTGAATGCCATCACATTCGTAATCACACTCAAGGTATTCACAATTTCTATCCCCGTCATCAACATCGTATAATCTATTTCTATTAAAATTTAAGGCACAATCAAATGAGGCCTCTTTCATAACGCGTTCTACACCCTTAATACTTATATCTTTACGTTCTGATAATTCGTACATATATAAATCTATACTGACTGGCGGATCCATCAAAGTTGGATCTGGAACTGCTATTCTTTGATAGACACTAAGTTGCGGGTTGATACCAACACCTATTAAATATCGATGCGATCCCAATCTATAACCCCTAGCAATTGCTTGTGCTATTTCTGAGTAATTGAACCATGGATTTTGTATTTCTTCTACTTGTATGTTTTGGAAAGAAAATCCCTCTTTTAA
>Ga0181379_1000732_pt1 | contig 15851 bp, 15 predicted proteins | sample 2SPOviralmetaG_FD_130115 | JGI IMG/M metagenome (GOLD analysis project Ga0181379, IMG submission 130115) | Marine viral communities from the oligotrophic San Pedro Time Series (SPOT) site, San Pedro Channel, CA, USA - 2 SPOT_SRF_2009-07-10 | ecosystem: Environmental > Aquatic > Marine > Strait... | reverse complement strand
TTTTGGTTTTCCATTTGCTTGAAGTGATACGGTCGTCGCAAAATTCTTTGCTTGGTTCCGTACCGTGTCCAGAAATCGTCCTTCGTCAGATCCATTAATTACGTAAAAGTCAACACCAAGTTCATTACACAAAGCTTTTGCTACAGTTGTTTTTCCAATACCAGGAGGACCGGATAACAACATGTTAGGGATTTCACCCTTTTTAACAAAACTATTCAGAGTAGTTTTAATTCCTTCTGGGAGAATACAATCATCAATTTTTTGAGGTCGATATTGTTCGACCCAGAGAAAATCAGACATAATTAATTAAACGTAGAATCAGGTTCAAGAGCAATCAGATACGACAAATTCCATTTGTCATGAGTGAACTGTGAAATATTAGCAGTTGATACCTGAACATTATACACCCCAGGAAGAATTTTTAGATTCTCCACTTTGAAATTAAAACAAAACTCATTATTAGTCTCACCAACTTTAACTGAAAAATTGTTAGATGTATCATTGTTCTTTGTACGAACAACCAGATTCATGTTACCACCTTTACCAACTAGTGAGAGATCAGGAAGTTGGTATACACTTGCAGCACGAAGCAAAGATGAAAGAATTTCTTCTGTAAGAGTGAATTCAACATCAATACTAGGAAGTTCAATATCTTTTTCTGGTGGTGCAGTAATTACACTTGGATCAGAAAAGAAATATTTTACTTTTGATTTACCGCTTTTAATCTTAAGATATGAAGTATCTGAGAAATCAAAGTCTGGATCTTTAAACAAAGAAAGTCCACCTAGAAATTCATTCAAATCATAGACAGCGAAATCATTATTAAATTGTTCTGGACATTCAAATTTTGCAAGAATGTTTTTTGCAGGAGAAATGGTTCTGATAGTATTACCACTTTTCACGACCAACGAAGAGTTGATGTTAGAAAAGTTTTTAAGAATGTTCAGAGTTTCAGAAGAAATTTTCATAATTATTGTGGATAGGTTTCGCGTACAGAAGTTTTGTCGGAGAAGTGTAGAAGGAGGAGACCGTAGTGTAAGATTTTAATTATATCACGACGAGCAGTTCCCTTACGATCGTATCGTGAAGCATACTTTAGGATGTTACTACGACAGAATGCCTCAGCATCACCCACTGCTTCAATCAGATCTAACGTTTGAATGCTGTCATTTCCAGCAGAGTAATGTTGTCCATAAGTTCCGGAAATGTAATCACGTAACTCCTGTAGAAGTTTTTCTTCATTGTACTTGCAAGCCATAAGTATTTTAAAATTGTAGGGGATATTATTTGTTTCCCCAGTATAAGTAGTATCTCTACTATTGTCAAGCTTCGGTCTCAGTTTCACTAGGATCAAAAATTTTGTCGTACAGATCTAGGAAAGATTGTTTGGTATCTTCATCAAATCTATTCAGACAAACACTAATAGATTTAAGTTCGTCATCAAAGATACTATAAGCACGAATGATATGAACCAAACGACGAGTTGAGATAACTTCATCAACACCACCGTCAGCAAAAGTTTTACGAATAATTTCTGCCCAAGTGACTAGAGCCGTAATAAATTTTTCATTATAACAATCAAGTTCAGTGCAATAATTGGTAAGAATTTTGTTCTCAACTGTGGGAGTAGGATATTCTTGTTCAAAGGTTAAAGCAAACCTTTCGAGAAAAGCTTCATTTAGGATATTTGTTCCGATAAACCTACCATCATCAGATCCTTTACCTTTAGTGTTTGCAGTAGCAATAATTGTGAATCCAGGTGATGGTTTTACATATTCACCAGTCTTCTTCAGAAACACACCTTTCCCTTCAAGAATGGATTGGAGACAGAGGATTTTGTTTGAAGCCAAGTCAATCTCATCCAGGAGCAAGACTGCTCCTCGTTGGAGTGCATCAACGACAGGTCCGTTATGCCAAACTGTTGACCCATCAACAAGGCGAAAACCACCAATAAGATCATCTTCATCGGTTTCAATAGTAATGTTTACACGAATCAGTTCACGTCCGAGTTGAGCACATGATTGTTCTACACTAAATGTTTTACCATTACCAGAGAGTCCGGTAATAAAAACTGGATAGAAAATTTTAGATTTAATAATTTTCTTTACATCATTAAAATTACCAAAAGGAACATAATTTTGATCTTTATCTGGAATCAAACTCATTATAGAATCTTCTGTAATTTGATCCTCAAGATTTTCGCGAACTTCTTTAATGGTTAGATTATACACACCACGTCCAGACTTATAGATTTTTAATCGGTTACATACTGTAGCCAGAGAAATATCTGTAGACTCGGTATATTCCACCAGTTGTTGCCTGGTTACTGTAGAACCAAACCTAGAGGTAAGGTCTGAAATCATTACGTCAGTGGAAATCATGGAGTGTCCTTTGGTTACTTGGCTATTATACGATAGACGGGACCAGCCGTCAAGCGATCTGATCCACGAATTTTGATAAGATGATCTTATTGAACATCTTTGATTTCATATATTTTTTAAATTGGTTACGAATTTTACTCTTACTGTCAGAAGAGGATGCAAGAATAGTTGGCTCTTCTTGTTTGAATCCTCTTGAGCAATGAATAACATATAACTCATCGTATCCAAGAGTATTGATAACAAAAGATTTATTTGTCTTCCAATCTTTTCTATATAAAGTTTCCTTTTTAGTATCAGCACCAGATTCTCTGATAAGTTGCTTTAAATCAGTAGGTTCAGTAAGTCTAAATCCAATAACATTTGATCTAGTCATCCACTTATAATAACGAATAAATCCTGCAGTAATTTTATACGAAGCACGATTATAAAAACTTTGTTTTGCAATATTCATATCAAGATATCCAGTCTTAGGATCTTTCAAACAAATTATTTGACTCTCAACGTCATAAGAAAGGTACTTACGTCTCATAAATGTTTTATCATCATAAGTACATTCTTTTGAATAAGTTGCACTATTAGATTCGCCATCTGTAAGGAAGACTGTATTTACTTTATCAACTTTATACTTTTGTTTGAATTTTTTAAACACATGAACTGCAGCAAAAATAGTATCATTAAGAGGAGTGCCATTTAGATCATAATTTCCATGTGGAAAAGAACTACTACGACGAATAATAAGATGAGTCAAACACCAAATTTTATAAAGTAAATTATCAAAGTCACCCTGTTTAACGTCACTGTTAAACATTTCTACCAAACGAAACCTACTATCAACAACAAACTCATACTCAGTTTTAGGACTTAAGAATTTATTAGATGAGTCATAGTTTGCTGAATCAGTAAAAGCAAATACTTGGAAAGGTATGTTTACTTTTTTACAAAAAGTAATAAGATTAATTAATTGTTTGATTGTACCCAATAGACTGTTGAACATAGAACCAGACCAATCAATGTACATAATAAGTCCATGATTTTTGCCGGTGGGAATTACATTGTTCTTTTTAAATACATCGTCAGACCACTTGTATGCAAACAATTTATTTGTATTTAAAACACCAGTTTTAGATTCGGATGAACGGTTATATTCTTCTGCACGTTTTTTCATCTCAAATTCTTTAGTGAGATAAGCAACAGATTTTTTACTTTCCTGTTTAAATTCTAAGAAAGAAGATTTCCACATATCATCATATGGATTTACAGCATACCTTTCCTCGATATATTTAAAATTGTAATCCATATTTTCTGAAAATTTATCTACAGATTCAATGCACTTACTCCAATCAATATCAGGAACTTTAATATAAAGATGATCTTTTACACTATCACTAACTAGTCCTTTTTTATTACGGTCCCATGCACTATCTGTAACTGATGTTTCCTCATCATCATATTCTTCATCATACACATATCCACCATCAATATTTTCAGAGCTATCAGAGTTATCTGACTCTTCTTCATTATCATCCCACTCTTCATAGTCTGTATCATCTTCACCTAAATCAGGACGATTAGATTCTTGTGGTGTTACTTCTTCGATATCAAATTGCGTTGACTCTGATTGGTCTGATGGTGTTGATTCTTGTGGAGTTTCTTGATTATTCTTAATTTTGTCACGAACATACTTTAGAATAGCTTCGCATACAGAAACTACATCTCCAAAAGTTTCAGTATTTTTAGTCATATCAACAAACTGATTCTCTTCTTCATCAAAAGGAATCAAAGTTGCTACATCATGAATACCAATTTTAAAGTGTAAATTAATTCTATCGATAAGATTCATATCATTTAGATTTTCACCTCTAATCTCAAAAAAATCTTTTTCATTCAGTTCTGAATATCCTTTAAAAAAAGATTTTGTAAGACCAGGATACTGAGATTTAATTTTACGTTCAATACGAGCATCCTCAATTACATTTAAGAATGATTGAGGAATATGTCTTCTGTTAGAATATTCATCTGGAGTAAACAATGCATGTCCAACTTCATGACCCACAAGAAGATCATAAACATCATTACTAATATCTTCCCAGACGGGAAGTTGAAGAACTCTTGTTTCTACATTGAAAGATGCAGTAGGTACATTACTGTGTTCTACGGTCAGGTTTTCAGTAGCAAGCAATTTAGCAAGATTACTTTTGACTTGACTGTTGATCATGCTTGTTCCTTTGGTATGTGGCTAACATAACACACCACAGACCGATGGTCAAGAGGCGATCAATAAGGGTTCCTTATCAGACCTCAAAAAAACATAATGACCATTCTGAGAACCCCAAACATACTCATTAGTTTCTACAGAAAAACCCTTATCATATATTCTATAAACATCTTCACTGAGAATACTACTATTTTCAACATATGTTTGTTGACCTTTCCAATTGACAATACAGTTACAGCTGGTCATTTCAGAAGTAAAAATTTCATTGTCTAGAGTAAAAATTCTATCACAATTTTCTGTGTAAACCAGACTATCAAATATGGAGTCCATATTTCTCAAGTGGTAGTGCTTGTCATTATCAACTTTATAATTTTTTGTAACTATTTTGTCTTCTGATTCTATCACTTCAATAACAAATTGTCTATATGGTTTTAATTTAAAAATGTTTTGTTGTTCACCATAAAACCAATTCTCATCTATTTGCTTATGTATTAAATGAACTGGCGAAAATAATAATGGTCTAGAAAAAGATTGACTATAGTTATCAAAAGTTCCAACAAAGTAATCTTTAAATTTTTCTATCATGAAATTGATACCTTACTAAAGTTTTTAGATTTCTCAAATTTAAGAACTTTATCAAATTTATCTAAAAGAATATCTCCTTTATGAGAGATAACAAAAATATTTGTATCTTTGTTTACAGATCTAATAATTCTAAGAAAATCTTCTGTTCCTGCAACGTCAAGAGAAGAGTCAAAAACTTCATCGAGAATCAACAAATTAGTATTTGCTGAATTTTTCATTTTAGCAATTGATCTCCACGTAAACATTAATGCTAAATCAATACGCATTTTTTCTCCCTCACTAAATGAAGGATATGTAAAATCATCACGATATCTAGATTTAATTGTTTCATTGAATTCTTCATCCAACGAAAAATTAACATAAAAATCTAAGTCTTGAAGGTATTTATTAATTAATTGATTCATAACAGGAAGATACTTTCTGATAATCATAGATTTAATTCCAGTATCTTTAAGGAGACTAAACACTAAATCATAATTTCTCTTCTCTGATTTTAATCCAGTAATATTTTTTTGTACTGTTATTCCTTGTGAAGCTATAGATTGTAGTTTTTCTTTTTCTGCATTTATATTATAGGTATCATTTTTTATATCATTAATTTCTGTTTTAATATCTTCTATTAGTTGATTACGAGTTCTGATCTCACCCAGATCAGATGTCATTTGAAGATTTAAATTGGTAATGTCTTTATTAATAACTGATTGTTTTTTCAACAAAACATTTGCTTTGTCTAGATTATTTTTAAATGTTTCAATAACAGATTTAGCTTCATCTATAATTTTTGTTGATTCAGATATCTGTTTTTCTTTGAGATCAGTAGATAGTACTTGGGTACAAGTAGGACACTTATCAGTTGTTTTAAAGAAGTTTTGTTCTTTCTCTGTTCGTGTAATTAAATTTAACTGAGTTGTAACTTCTTTTTCTAACTGTTTAATTTTTTTATCCAGTCCTTTAAATTTTGAGAGATCTTCGTTTTTTTCAGTAATGATATTTTTCATATCATCAAGTTCAGTTTCTATATAATTAACTTCATTTATAAGTTGAGATATTTTTAATTGTTTTTGTTCTATAGTTTTTTTTGTAGTCTTCTCAATAGTTTTTATATGACCCTGTTGCATTTCTGCTTTTTCTTTTAGAAAAACAATCTCACTCTCATATGATTTTAAATTTTCTGTGGTTGTTTTCATTCTATCTTTCAACACTACATTCATAGTTGAAAAGATTCTAATGTCTAAAAGATCTTCGATAATCTCTCTACGAGAAGCTGCAGGTAATTGCATAAAAGGAACAAATGTTGAAGATCCTAGTACAACAATTTGTGTAAATGATTTGTAGTTTAACTTTATTACTGATTGTTCAAACCATCTTTGTTGGTCAGATGCAGAAGAAGATTGATCTAGTAGTTTATCATTTTTATAAATTTCAAAAATTCCAGGCTTAATTCCTCTACGAATTTTCCAATCCGTTGAACCGATAGAAAATTCTACTTCTACAAGACAATCTTTTTCATTTATACTGTTGATTAGTTGATTTTTATTTACTTTTCTAAATGATTTATTAAACAAAGCAAATACAATTGCTTCAATAATAGTACTTTTACCAGCTCCATTTTGACCCACAATAAGGGTTGTGTCACTGCTGTCTAGATTAATTACAATTGGTGTGTTTCCTGATGCAAGAAAATTTTTATAAGATATACGTTTAAATGAAATCATGTGAATCAAACTGTGGGGGAATTACAAAATCGTCTGGTGTAATAATGACATAACTATAACCGAATTTTTCACAAGCCGCAATGGCTTGTTCATTTTCAATTAATTTGGATTCTAATAAAGTCGGAAATCCATCTGCTTCTAAGAGACCAATATATCTTTCTGCGTCGTCTTCTTCCTCAAACAATTGAAGAACTTTTTCTCCTTCCTCGGTAATTACTGCATAAGCACCTTCAGATTCTTCGTTCTCCATTGTTAGGATGTACATTATTTAACCTCGCATGCTTCTACATAAATTGATTTAATAATACTTTTGATATCATTTTTATCTAGATTGATATCTTCATTTTCTTCTATGTATCTGTTCAAAGTAGTGAGGGTATCCTCACCTTCTAGAGATTGAACATCTTGATCAAAGTTGAGCGTTGTGTCTTCTATGACTTTAATATCGTGTACACCAATATCATAAAGTCTTTCTAGAAGTTGCTCAAATTTGTTATTGTTTGTTCTCTCTTCAATAAAAATTTTAATGTATGTATCTTTATATTCAGTAACGTTGAACACTGAATAGTTATTTTTTACATCATTATAAAATATTTTTCTAAACATTCTATATGGATTTTTTATAAATCCTAGATGTAAAGTTTTAGTATCAAATAAATGAAATCCTCTTTCTGCCCTATGATCATTCCAGAAAAGTTCATATGGATTTCCTAGATATTTGATATTACCTTTTTCAGATTTATGATGAAAGTGACCAGAGAATACTTTATCAAATTTATCAAAAGAACTTGGTTTCAAACCACCTTCAAAAATATGTCCTGGTATTGCTTGGAATCCAGAAATTTCCAAGTGACCCATTACTACTTTTGAATCTGTTTCATTCAAGTGATTGAAAGATGATTCTTGATTTTCTGCATTAATCCAAGGTAGCATAGTAATTTTTAATCCATCTACAGTAACATCTTCAACTTGACTATAAACTTTTACATTACTATATTGTTCTAATAAAAGAGCAGGTGTATTAATAAAATTAGTATTTTTATAATATGCCGTATGATTACCAACAATCATATGGACTTCGATACCCATACTTTCTAGTACATCAAAATAATGTTTCTTTATTCGATACCAAGATCCAATGTCAATACCTTTACGATTATCAAAAGTGTCACCAAGATCAATAACAGTTTTAATTTTATATTTTTCTAATGTTGGAAAAAATATGTTTTCATAAAATTTTAAAAAATAATCCCAAAAAATTTGTGAGTTCTTACGGCCGTCAAGGTGTTGATCAGTAATCAGGGCAATTGTCATCGGTTAACTTTAATTTCAAGTGTTTCTTTAATACTATTCATCGATGAAGAATCATAACCAACTACCGAACTATCTGCAGTAAAGACTTCATCAAACCCAGATTTTTCTAAGATACGTGTTTTAATATCAAGTTGTTTTTTCTCTCTTTGAATTCTACGCAAAAAAGCAAAATAGATAATTTGTGTAAAGTATGCAAAAGGATTAGAGGATTTTTCTGGATCAAAATTATCAATGTATTGAAGACAATTTTCAATTCCATCACAAATCATATCATCCTTAAACATGTAATTAACAAAATTGGGACGATAGGAAAGGTGAGTTGCAATCTTTAAAAAGCAACTACCAATGTATTCTGGTACTCTTGGTTTTTGTTCACCCTTTTCTTTGGAAGCAATTACCTTATTTCTATATACAGTAATTGCTTCTAGAAATTCTTTATTGTTGACATAGTGTTCTTTTTTCTTCATGTCCCATTTTAGTTTTTTTAACTACAATTAGTATATCACAATAAGAAAGACTTGACAAGTGGCTTAATTTTCAGTATAATAACTCTGCTAGGGTTCAGGGAACAACTTAGCTTTGCTTAAATATATTCTCTAAAGATATTCTGGCATCTTTTATTTTTGATTTAAATCCCATATCTTTAGTTAAATTTACTTGAGAAGTATCTTCTTGGTTTAAATATTTGCGTAAAGATTTTGTATATATTTTTTCTATTCTAGAATCTGCTTCATATACAGTAATTGTTTTCTCTTTTTCTACAAAGAAAATTTCTTCGTTAGAAAATTTAGCCCATGGTCTAAGATCAACTTTAACCATTTCTCCAATTGGAGTTTCTATAATAGTTTCTTCAACAGTAAATGGTGTTTCAATTACAAATCCATTTTCATTTTCACATACAAGTACTTTACCGATAATTTCCTCTCCAGATAATAGTTTTATTAATCCGGTGAATATGGAATCCATTATTCTATTCTCCTAAAATTAATTGGTATAATTTCATAATTAAAATTTTCTTGTGAATAAATTTTTACTCTTTCCATCATATGATTTAAAGTATAATTTTTTCTATCTCCTTTAGAAAAATCATCTGCTATATCAAATAATTTAGCTGATTCTTTTTGATCTCCTTTACGAAGTGCTCTACCTATAGATTGTAAATTTCTAACCCTAGATTTACTAGGACTAGCAAATATTATATTATGTAATCTTTTAATATTAATTCCCGTTGAAAACGTGCCATAGGAAGCAATAATAATGGCATCATTCTGTGTTTCTGTTATACGTCGAACTTCTTCCCTATCTTCAGTATCTACACCACCGTGAACAAAAAATATTTTTCTATTTTCTGTTGCACTATTATTTATCATATCAAATAATACTTGACCATGCTTCTCTACATAAGCAAAAAGAATTAAGGTATTACCAGTTTGATTTAAAGCAAGTTTGCGAATAAATTTATTCCTTCTATCTAACGTACAAATATAATCCATCTCATCTTGATAAGAATTAAATGAAATATTTTGATGTTGCAAAAGCAATACATTTATTTTTAATGCAGAAAGATATCCCTTATCAATTAATTGTTTAGTCTTAACAACTTTATTTACAGGACCAAACAATCCTTCTAGTACTAATTGATTTGTGCTTGAACCATCAAGAGTACCAGTAAATCCAATTCTATGTTTGCAGTTATGTAGTTTGGTCATGATGTTGATCAAAGATTTTGCTTTGAATAAATGAGCTTCATCTCCTATCACACAATCAAATTTTTCAAAATAACTTTTTGGCATCTTATAGATTGATTGCCAAGTAGTAATAGTTACAGGTTTATTTGTGTTCTTGTCTCTTCCAGAATAAATCTTATGACAGTTATCTTCAGACGACCAACCATAAGTATCAAAGTCGCCACACATCTGCTCTACAAGCGACGTAGTAGGGACTACAATCAACACGTTATTACCTTTTGAGGTAAAGTATCGTGTGATCGAATAAATCATCAATGACTTACCAGATGCAGTTGGAGATAATAAAAGTCTCCTATTATATTTTAAGGCTTGGTAAATTGCACTATACTGATAATCCCTAACAGCAAAAGGAATATGAAGTGACTTAACATAATCTACTACTCCAGGAGGAGAAATTAAATCATTAGCCTCATTAGGCATTCCATAGTAATTATTATCCACATCTTCATACGTATATCCTCTTATATCTAACCAATCAATTAAGTAACTATACAGACCACAATATATTTTACCGTCTCCAGGACTGAACAACTTTATTGTCCCATCCCATAAACGTTTTTTATATTGAGGCATAAATTTTGCATTCGGAACTTCAAATGTAAAGTACTCCGATAATTCATACTTAATATGTGGTTCACACTCTACAGTTAAATATACTTCATTCTTTTTTTGAATAATAACATCAGTCATCAAATACTACCTTGCATGAATTTCTGCCAGTCAATACTATTCTTGATTTGAAATCCCCTATTGTTTAAACATTGAAGAACTTTTTCAAGAAAGAACATGATCTCTTCATAATAATTTATACGAGTTTGTAAAAGTTGTAACTCAGGATCTGCATCCATGTACAACGAAAGATCTGTTTTTAATACTTTTAAGTCAAAAGGTTTTTCTTGATATACACTAGGTTCTGCTTTACCCGTATAATATTCAAACTTATCTCTAAGTAATGTCTTATAATCTTGTTCTTTTTTAATTTTTAATAGACGAACATCTGACAAATATTTTAAATATTTGCTATGTAACTGAGGTATTTTTATTGATTCCTCGTCTAATAATTCTCTATCTATTTTTGAATCTTCAGCCCATTGGGATTTAATGTCGTCAAGTGTGATCATAGTGGAGTATCAAATGATGAAATCCAGTCTTCGGAAGGATTTTCTACAACTACAATAGAAATATTTCTTTCTTGCAATTTAAGCAATAGTTTGTTAATGGAAGCTCTTACGGTACTTGTCGTCATACTACCAGAGTTATCAACAAAGATAGAAATTTTTCCTCCATCTGGTATATTATCTAGGCCACAAATTGTATAGTAATCTTCTGCAGATGCTTCAACACCATTGTCTCTAGCAACTGTAATAGGACCAAATGTTTTATTATCTTGTCTTGATCCAACAAAAGATGTATCTGTAACTGTAATATCTGGAGATGTAATTATAGTTTCACCAGAGGTATTTCTAAACCTCAGATTCATAGTTTCACTACCTTCGGTTCTAGCATCTCTAACTATATTTGCTGTTACAGTTGCCGTGTTGTTGTTTATTGTTAAAGAAGAAGATGATAAACTAATATCTAAATTATTTCCAGTTGAAGGTTGTACGGTTAAAACCGTACCGTCACCGACTCCAGTAGTTGTTATTGTAAATGTTACATCTGATGAAGAACCTTCAATAGATTCGTCTATATTAAACGGTTGATCTGGTGTTACAGTAATAGTAAATGGTGTATCTGTAATTGAAACTGCAGATGTAGTTGCTACAGTAGTTCCACCAGACTTAATATCTAATGTAAGAGTATCACCGTTATCTACTCTCAAGTCTTGTAAAGCTTTTATTGTTATAGAAGCAGTATTATTATTAATTGCAAAATTTGTATTGTGTGGAGTAACATCAATTGATCCTAAACTTGCAATATAGTAAAGAGATGTGCCATCTGGTATACCAGTGGTATTGATAGTAAATGTTACTTCATCGTTTTCATTAATAGTTGATGCGGATGTAGTGAAAGAATATGATGTAGTGTTTTGAATTGTTACCGCATTACTTGTATCAAGAACATTATTAAAATATTTTATATCTACAGTAAATGTTTCATCATTTTCTACAAAAGCATCTTCTGCAGCTGCAATTGTAAATGTTGCTGTATTATTGTTTATGGTTATAGTTCCATTTGAAGGAGCAACATCAGTTGTATTAGATGATTGGTAAATAAGAACTGTGCCATCATCCAATCCAGATGTAGTAACAGTATATGTAACTGAGGATCCCTCGGCAATTGTTGTCGCAGATTCTGCAATTGAGCAAGTTACAACTTTATCACGAAGAGAAATATAATCTGATGATGCGACAATAGAACCAGTAGTACTAACATCTCTTACGCATAATTTAAAATAATCTTGTTCAGTATTTGATATATCGAATACTGATTCAATTGGAATGGTAACAGAATTATTTGAAACAGCGGCTGACCCACTAATAGTAGTAAAATCATTAGTATCAATAGATCCTTCTAGAGACCAATATAGAGTACCATTACCATTAGTTCCAAAATTTGTGGTGGTTATAGTAAATGACATTGAGTCACCTTCAGTTATAAAATATTCATCTACGAGAGTTTCATTTGGATTTGCAGTATGAGTTATAGAATATGTCGGTCCATCTTCTACAGAAAGTAACAAGCCACCTATGGCTTTAACTGTTATTTTTTTAGATCCAATAGTGACAGTCTCATTTAAACTTAATTCATTGTAAACACTACCGTTCCTGAATTCAAATACTGAACCTCCATTAGAAAAATATAAAGTAGTGTAATTATCAGTATTATTAGTTTTTAAATTTACGTAATCAGTACCAGTTCCAGGTAGATATAATAGTTCGTTATTTGAAAGTGAAGTAATATCTAATGCTTCATCACCTATATTTCCACCAAATAATCCAACTTTTACTGTTTGAGTACCTATGGTTAAAGAATCACTCGTAGTTACAAAAACATTTTGTATATCAGATAAATTTATTACCTGCAGTGGACTTGTAAATTTTTTTCTATGTTCTTTTAAATATAATTTAAAATAATTTTTATTTGTAGAGGTAATTGCTGGCATAGTATTAAACTCCTATTAAAAATATCTACTAGTTATTGCAACCAGTGGGATAAGATACGACAAATTTACACTTCCGAATGGAGATGAACTTATTGGGTAATTAGGACCCCATACATTATCTGCTCCAGGACCATCAAAAGATTGAACAGCAACTTTAACCGATGTCATTGGTCTCCCAGAAAATAATAAATTTGGAACTGTAACTTCAATCTTTCTGGTATTGTCCCACCAGTCTTTTTTAGATGAATATTGGATACCATCTGCATCTACGTTATAATTTCCATCATCAAAAACATCCCAACATTGTGCTATAAAACCATTTTGACCACTATTAACACCACCAACAATTAAACATATACGTCCAGCTATAGGACCCCACATTGCATATGGTCCTAGAAAATATGTATTGTTAGTTATCTGTTGTTGAAAACTAGTAAATGGCGATGGATATTTATCATTAGTACCTACACTCCATGAATTAGGATTTGTTCCTATTTCCATAACTCTTGGAGTGTAGTATGGCAATCCTAATAATGGCATTGGTTGAGCTTGACCAACAGAAACTATATTATTATCCGGTGCATCATAACATTCAGATTGAGCTGAAATTTGAGAACAAGAACCGGTCGGAGTAGATTCAAATTTTAAGTATCCTTTTGCAACAGCGTCTCTGTATAGTTCTGGATTGCATTTACATATTTGTTCAGCTGTAAATTCATTTGATATATATAAAGTTGCTACATTACCTATTACAGTATTTACTTCATCACGGGTATATGCTGTATATGGCAATGTGTTAGCAATATCTGATACTTTTGTTCCATCTAAAAATTCACCAGTATTAGGATTAAATCCCATTTGCACCAATATTCCTCTTACTACAGCTAAAGATGTGCCCGGTAATACCGTGGCTCCAGCAACAAACATTGCTCTAGCTAAATCAAATATAAATTCAACTGGTTTTCCTGAATAATTACTTAAAGTTGGAGCTGCTCCAAAATCTCCAACCCCCTCAAAATTATATCTATCGTAAACAATTAATTTATTATCCTCCCACTTTATTCCACCCCATTTTGGATTATTATTTAATCTATAATAAGTGTTTCCAACTGCTGGATTAAATACTGTTTTAGAATGAAACGCAAAAAGAAGTACATCAGAATCAGCAATGGCGCCAAGAGTTGATATAACATCACATTCTTGAGATGATGACCATGGAACTTTAAAAGGATTACTTGGAGAAGATCCTGGTCCAGTATAGTTTCCTGGTTTATTTAAAGCTAACCATCTAGCAAGAGTAATAGCAGCAGAAATATAATTTGATACCGTACCTAAATCAGTGTTATTTGTATTCAATAAAGGATCGAGACCTGTAAGATCTGATTCTTCTTGATAAAATTGTTGAAATTTATTTAGTAGACCATCAAATATAGTTGATAATGCTGAATCTGTAATTGGATGGGTATAATTTAAATAAAATGCCATGGTCACCTCGATCCGTTATACGTTGATGGGTCTGTTGTTTCTAGGAAATCTATTGGGACATTAAGTTGATTGCCCCAACCACCCCCTACAGGTTGCAATAGATAGAATTTTCTATTAGGCCAATTTGTTCTAAACTGAGCCCACCTGGATTCCATTACGCCAACACTGCTGGAATCATTTTCATCAATAATAGCTATGCATGTTATATTTTCACTTAATACTGGATTGCTAATGTTAACAACTGTAGATGCAGTTGCAGTTCCACCCTTACCATATGCTGTTGCTGTATAAGTTACATATCCATTATTAGCTAAATTTTCAACAGTAGTTCTTGCAATTGAATCAGTACCTCTAAGATCAACCTGACCCACTCCTTGACTTATTATCACATAATCAGCATTTTCTGATGACCAAGTTAAAGATAAATTTGTACTATCTAATACATGAGATAAATTTATTGTTGGTTTATCTCTAGCTTCGGTAAAAAAACCAGTCGCTCCTACCTCCTCGATATCGAATATAGTAAATTTAAAGGTAGCATCTACAGCAAAATATTCTGTGTCTGTATATGTAGAATCAAAATTAAGTCCAGATAATGATACTGGGAAAAGATCTTTAAATCGTATTCTAAATTTTTTGTTGAAGTTTGAATCTAAAACAAACAATACTCCATCACTATATTGTTTCTCTTGATATGTTTCTCCATCACAATAAGTAGACCAGTCTTTTTCTCCTTCTGGATGACCTAGATATCTGATCCAATTATGTATAGATCTATAATTATTTAAGTCCTCATCTACTAGGAATCTAATTGTCAAATCATCGTAGTTTACTTCATCACCCGGTTCCGGTATTGCATTAAATCTAGTTGGTTGAATTGCTACAGATAAATTCTGCGATGGTACATTAGCAGACTGACAGTAAAAAGATACCCCTGGCAATTTTTTTAAGCTAAACTGAAACCCAACTCCAGATAAGAAGTTAGATGGACAGTTTGGGTTGTCAGCAAAATATGCCATAACGTTTTAGAAGTATTTATAAAAAAAGAGGGCCCCTTTGGGACCCTCCAGAAACATGTGAAGAAAGAATCACATGAGGTTGAGAACACGGGTGCGTCTGTAGTAGACGTTTGTGTTTGCAGTCAATGCAGCGCTTGACTGAGTGGTTCCACGGGAGAAAGGATTCGCGACCATGCCGTAACGAGTCTTGAATCCAATTTTTGGTTGGAACGTGTCCTGACCGATGGAACGAACCATCTGGAGAGGAACGTATGGGCAGTAGAATAGACCTGCATCATATGCA
>Ga0181379_1000730_pt1 | contig 15900 bp, 27 predicted proteins | sample 2SPOviralmetaG_FD_130115 | JGI IMG/M metagenome (GOLD analysis project Ga0181379, IMG submission 130115) | Marine viral communities from the oligotrophic San Pedro Time Series (SPOT) site, San Pedro Channel, CA, USA - 2 SPOT_SRF_2009-07-10 | ecosystem: Environmental > Aquatic > Marine > Strait... | reverse complement strand
TCTATTTCAGTATAACATATCGGATAGAAAAAGTCTTTATCGTATAACATAAATGGTCTACCTAAATCTTCGTAACATTTTGTCAACATACGAGGCCCTAAGTCTCCATGTTTTAGAGTCTCACCACTATCAACTTTATCTTTGATTCGTTTACTCCACATATTAAATATAGTCTCTCCTGGATACCTTGCATATATTACTGCAGTTCCGATACTATGCCAATCTGGATGTTCTTCGTTTGCAAGAAATACATTATGTGGTAGATTCCAAAATTCAAATTGTTTAGTACATAAGACATCTAAGTCAACATACAACCCACCATTTTTATAAAGTAATTCACTACGAAATAAATTACTAAATGCAACTGGACTCTTTCTACCATATCCTTTATCGTAACTAAACCATTTCTTACGAGATAAAATTTTATCACCATAAACTACGGTAAGTCCTTTTGGTACATTTTCTATTTTACTATAAGTCCACAATATAAACTTATTGTTTGGATATTGTTCTCTCCAACTCTCAATAACTTTTAAGTTTAAATCTGTTAACTTCTTACCACTCCAAAATGCGTTAATTATCATAACGACTCCTTATTTATTTTTATTATTATTAAATTTTTTTTCAATTTTACTCTACTTATTAATAGACCTACCTACCCCAAGGAAGAAAGTTAGCTATAGAGATTTCAATTCTCTTCGGGGGATTTATCATATTCATGTAATACCTTAAATTTTAATATCCAATTCATATCATCACCCTCGTCCCATTCTTCATATTCAGATAAGATACAAGTGTCTGTACTCATTCTATTTATAACCTCTTGTATTTGATTTTCTTTAGTACAAATGATATAAATTAAATCACCTCGTACATCCATCCATAATGGAAAATCACTTTTCTCCATAACCCATAACATCCATAGCTTTTAATATTCCCTCAATAACACCTGGTACTTTATCAGGCATTAGTGATATACCTTTTCTTGTAGGTTTCCATTCACCACTTGATTTATCCATGTAGTAAATACGAACATCTATAAACTTATATCCCTCGTATTCCTTTTCTGAAATACGATATACTTCATTACTATTCTTTTGTACTTGTTCAATTATATTTTCTTTACTCATTATACTCAATCCCTTTAAATCTTGTACCAACTTTGTATGCATCAAAGTTTCCTTTATTAGTATCTTTAAAATGACACCACTTACTTTGTGGTAAATTATACATTATGTTTCCATCGAAATGTTCATATACTGCTTTAACTACACCTGCATGAACATTTGGAATAATGTTACCAGTAATATCGTGTCCAAAACCAATTCCCTCGATACTATCTTTATCTAAATCTTCTTTACTTACTTTATCAATTTTATTTATATGGTAGTCTCCAGAATAATCATCACCACTAATAAATCCATTTGGTTTAACTTTTGGATATGCAAGTTCAATATCTTTCTTAACCATTTCGTATTCATGTGCACCATCTAAATGAAAGAAGTCAATACTCTCATCCTCAAGTTCTGGAATTAAATCATGTGAATTACCTATTCTTAAATCAATAGTATCACGAATAACTTTCTCATCTTTGCCATTTTCTTTACACCACTTACTTATATATGACCAGAATCTTTTTATTCGATAATTGATTTGAGTTTCATCTTCAGTATAAAATATATCACTCTGATTATCCATACTTACATTACCTTTAAACCAATCCATAACAATTAATTTACCATTCATATTTTCTACTACCGATACAATTGCTGCAGTCTCGGAACCATCCCATGCACCAACTTGAACTACAACCATATTTTCTCTTGAGTAAGTCATTAGAAAACTTCTTAACCAAGGTGTACCGTGATTTAAATTACTCATCTATTCAATGGGTGAAAGTAACTCACCCACCCTATAATTCCAATTACTAATATAACTAAACATATCCAATTCATTTTATATGTGTTAACACCCTTTGTTTAAATTCAACAATTCCACTTGCAAGATTGTTTTCCCAATCCTCGTGTGCCTGTTCATCAGCCCCATCTGTAATATATTTAAATGATACGAATGGTATCTCTTGTAGATGACAAACCTTTGCTAATGCATATGCTTCCATATCCACCACTTCACCATAGTAATTAGTTTTATCTTCTACGAAATTATCACCACTACCACAAGTTGCTCTTCTTCCAATATTATTAAATTCAGTAATACCGAAATCTAACATCAATGGTATATCATCTTCGAATGGTGTTTCACCTCTCATAAAACCAAGACCTGTAACATCCATATCTCTCTGTACAAACTTTGTACAATCGACTAATGTTTTCTTCTTAATCTTACGACTACCTGCAGTTCCATAATTAATTATTAACTTAGGTGGTTTACTATCAATCGGTGTATTTAGATGATTTGCTAATGTATATGTTGCATTAACTTTACCTACTCCAGTGTATAAGACATTCCAATTATCTAATTGTCCTTGTGTCTCAACTTCAAGTGCACAAACAATTAATATTTCGTCTTTACTTATCCCATTTGAATCCATTACCATATGCTCCCCATTGTGATGTATTGTAATAAATAGGTTTTTTTAAGTCCAAAAACTCAATTATTTCATTTGGATATATAGGATAATTACTTGGAATATCCCAAGTGTTTCCCATCTCATCCATACAAGTTGCCTGTAATGGTTCTTTCATACCAATACCATAACTCAAATAAACCTTAACTTCTCTACATCCTTTTTTAATTAGTTCTTGTTTAGCAATATGTCTTGCCATATATGCTGCACTTCTATCAACCTTACTTGGGTCTTTACCACTATATGCTCCACCACCAATTGGTACTCGTGGCCCATAATTATCCACGACTAATTTTCTACCAGTCAATCCTGCATCCGCATCAAATCCACCTTGTGTCCAATCTCCTGCTGGATTTGCATGTGTTACCATCAACCCATAATCCTCATCTTTTAACCATTCACTTACTTCAGCATGTAATGTAATTTTATCTACATTCTGAAATGAAGTTACGACAAAAAGATTTTTATCATCTCGTGTAGTTACTTGAGTCTTACCATCATATGGAAACTTCTCATAAATGTGTCTACACAAACTTCTTGCTAATCTATATTCTTCTGGTACATACTCATCATTCTCATCACAAGCATAACCAACCATAATACCTTGGTCTCCTGCTCCACCAATATCTACTCCACGAGATATCTCTGGTGATTGTTGAACCAACTTAACTTGTGTTCTATGTGAATCTTCTCTCTTTGTTTCTGGTTTACCTAAAACCTCATCTACTAAATGTGGGATAGGTATTTCTTTTTCCGTATCAACCGTTATCTCTCCATTGATATAAATAAAACCATGTCCACCCATTGTCTCAACCGCAACCCTACTATTAGGGTCAAGGTCAAGACAATGATCTAATATCCTGTCGGATATCCTATCACATATTTTATCTGGATGTTTAGGTGATACGAACTCTGCTGTTCGATACATATAACTCCTATTTGTTTGTTGCTACTGATTCTTTACGATATTCTGTAACTAACTTTTTCAAATCACCGAGAGCTTTTCTTGCTCTTGTTCCCGCTGATTTATTACCTTTATCTGTATTTGCTCTATGATTCTCTTGAAATGTTTCCCATAGGTCATTTAGATTATCATATAATTCATTTACATTTGCCATAACTTTTTCTCCTTAATATGTTATAACTGACTTTACTTTGTCGTTGTTCAAAAAGCTGAGATTGATAAGATAAATTTCGTCTATCACATCATACCCAGCTTCCTTACATAGTTCTCTTGCTGCATTTGCAGTACCACCTGTGGCATATACATCATCAACAATAACTACTTTCTCACCATCACCTGGTTTAATTTCTAAAGTGTCTGTACCATATTCCAAGTCATATTCTTTAGAAATTACTGGTGGTGGTAATTTCCCTTTCTTTCTCAATGGGATAAATCCACATTGTAATCTTTTTGCTAAGTGTGCACCAAAAATAAAACCTCTTGCCTCGATACCAATTATGTAACTTGGTAGTCCATCTTTCTTGATATCTAATAATCCTCTCATACTTAAAGTTGAAAATGTAAATGCATTAACATCTTTTAATAATGGTGATATATCTTTAAAGACAATCCCCTCTTTTGGCCAATCTGGCACATCTACTATATAATCTGTTAGTTTCATATTAGTCTCACCATATAAGTTTCTGGGTATGTTTTTTACCAAATTCCCATTTCATAAAATAAATATCATCTGCAAATAGTGTTTGAACATTTGAAATCAAATCAAATGCATATTGGTGTTCACTTGACTGATATTCTTCTTTATACGAATATTCACCACTTGAATGTGTTATACCTAAATCTGGTATATCCAATCGAAACAAATCTCTAAACTCATCCCAATCTTTATCTAATCTATCATAATTAAATATAAAGTCCATCCAAGTATCGTTAGGACTTTTTTCTTGTATCTCGTTCATAGTATCGGTTTCAAGTGAATAACACCATCTGAATTGTGACATAAAATCAAAGTTACTCATATTCCATCTTTGTTTTCCATTATTAATAAATGTTCTTAGATTATAGTTTTCTGGATAATAACCTTTCTTCTGATGATACTTCAACATACTTGCCATTCGTTCCCAAGGATTTCTGACACATGCAACTTTTATTGAATTCTCTATTATATCTTTTGGTATCATTTGTTCTAATATAAAATATGGATAATGTTTTTTAATATCAATATCTAAAGAATTTGAAATACTAAGTGAAGCATTCTTTGGAATGTGTATAAATAAAACATTAGTCTTCTCGTTGTAACATGGTAACTTTATCATTTAACTCTCTTTTTAATTGTGATGGTGATAAACACTCACCATCTAATTTAACTTCCATAACATTTGGTAATTCTTTACACCAACATTCTCCATCAGGATTACATTCCCATATCTCAGTAGAACCTTTTTCATGTCTTGGTTCGTATGGACATAACTTACATCCGTTACCACAACAATATCCTCGTTTGATATGTTTTTCTCTTGGTGTTATTTGTAGTTTCATTCATTATAACAAATGTGGTTTTGCCTCTATTGTACCTGCCTGTGTAACTTGGGTTAGTTCTACTAAACCATGAAACTCAGTAATATTGTTAGCACCAACATAACTGAAACTGCTACGAATTCCATCTTTAATATCTGAAAGTATTCTAATGGTTTTCCCTTTATATGGTATAACTTTGTGATTGCCTTCAACATTCTTATCACTCCTTTTGGCCTGTCTTGATGCAGAACCTCTATACTTTTTAAATAACTTTTCATTTGGCCATTGACCTACTTTTTCAATTTCTCCAGGTGTCTCTTTGGTACCTGATAACAAACTTCCCAACATGATTGTATCAGCCCCACAAGCCAATCCTTTACAAACATCACCGATATTACGAATACCACCATCAGCAATAATAGGAACATTATACTTGTCTGCAACACTAACACACTCAAGAAGAGCAGAAACTTGGGGAACTCCAATACCCGTTCTAATCCTTGTTTCACATAACGAACCATTTCCGATTCCGACTCTAATCGAGTCCGCTCCCTTTTCACATAAAAATCGAGTGCCTGATTCTGTCGCAACATTCCCTGCAATGATTTCAATTCCTGATAACTTGGTTTTGATTTCTTCAATTGCTTCTCCTACATTTTTGTGGTGACCATGAGCCACATCTATAAGTAGTACCTTACAACCATTATGAAATAATTCTGTTGCTCGTTCTAAATAATCACCTGTTACACCTACTGCAGCACATATTGGTAAGTGTGTATACTTACCTCGTACTTCACTATCTCTAAAGTAGGTAGTTTCAATTACATGATCAACTTGTTCTTCTATAGTGTTGAATCTATGTATAATACCAACACCACCAAGACTCATCATCTCAATTGACATATCACTTTCTGTAACCGTATCCATAGGTGAACTTACAATTGGTATATCTATATTTGTATTTTTTGTAAACCTTGTTTTAAGTTCAACCTCACTCCTTGAGTCAAGTGTTGAAAATTTTGGTACAATGTTTACATCATCATATGTAAATGTCTTTCTCATAATCCCTCTGCATATTCATATTTAATACGCCATTCAAATGGTTGTCTATTTCTTGCATATTGTTTCATTGATTGGTGTATATCATTTGTTGTAATCTCAACCATTTCTACACTATCACCCTTTACATCTTTTGCATATTTAATTTCTATTATGAATCGTGTCTTAACTTTACCCATCTTATTCTCCAACTAAGTTTGTGACTTGAATTAATATAATTGCTACTGCTAATAAAATACATATAATGGTTTTTAATGTTGGTATCTCTTCTAAGAATGTCCAACTAAGTATACCAAATATAATAGTTCCTACACCAAAACCAATCATACGAATATTCCATACCGTACCAAAGTGTTCATATGATAGTTTAGTACTCCACCAAAACATATATCCAATTGGTACTCCAAGTACGGTTGCCATCCACATTGGATTGTGCCAAAACCATATCCCATTTTCTTTAAAATAAAATTGTCCATTCAATTGCCACCAAGCAAAGATGTTACTTATAACTAATATGGCCATCGCCATAACTAATTTACTCATCTAATATTCTTCTCCATATAGTGAGTACTTCTTAATCGTTGGTGGTTTCTCTTTACCATCTTCGACATGCACTTCACCTTTTTGAGCATCTATATAAAATTCTGTACCTTGTGTTTCCATAAAGATAGCATTTAATACTTCTGTTAATGAAGAATATATTTGATCATCTCCATCTACCATTGCCCACCTATCACCAGGTGGTACTCTATTTGCCTTTAGTTCTTTCATAATTGTTCCTCGTTTTTCTTTTGCCATTTTCCTAATAGTGAATGATACCACTTACCAATGTGGTTATCTAAATCTTTAATCCAAATCCATTTTTCAAAATCAAGTATATAAATATTATTATTTTTTTTCATAAATAAAACTTCATGTGGAACTAAGTTAAGGTCATATGCCATATCTTTTAATTGATGTATAACTTCAACTACTTCATCATTCCCATCTGGACTACCTAATATTAATTCACCAACATATTCATATACAATTGTATTACTATAATATCTAATATCTATTATGTTTGGTATTTTAAATAATAATGTTCGATTAGTATCTTCACATCTACTCATGTAATTTTTTATTCTATAATAAACAGCTAATTCATTATAGAAATCTTCTTGAGTTGTAAACTCTTTCTCAACATATGAACTTCTTTCGCCGTTGTCTGTCCATGTATTTAAAGGATGAATAATACTAACTTTGTTCATTTAGTAATTCTCTGGTATCTTTACCATCATAGTCATTTTCGAAATACTTATTAACTACATTTAATAAATCATCGTATTTAGAAATCTCTTCTAACTCTTTTTCAATCGTATCCATGATATCACCATGTTGTGCAATACCTCTTGAATTTTGTAAAAGATTCTCAACATTGATTCTATGTTTCTCAACATGAGCTTCGAAATGAGTTCTACTTGCTCTAAGTAATTCTGTTCTGAAATTTACTGCCATTTGTTCAACCCTCCTATTTGTAGGTATAACTTCTGTCTGAAGTTATTCCTGATTTATCTTCTGAAGTCCAATCCTTTTTTATTTTTAAATTGTCCCTCCATTCATCTCCTACATCTTCTATTGTATTCGATGGTAATACTTTATAATTAACATTATGTCCTGAAGTTCCACCACTCCTATCACTATTAACTTTAACAAGTTTATTATGAAACGAATCTTTTTCACCTGGTGTTGGATCAACCCATATGTGTTCTTTAAATACTTCTATCTTTCTTATATTTTCTGGGTCTCTCTTATTGTCTTCATTCCAATCTAAGTCATCAAACATTTCAAAAACCTCACCTTTAATAACATCTGGATTTCCACCCATATTAATTTTGTTCCAATATAATGTGTTCACTAAATAACTATCATTGGACAAGAAGTTTTCCATATTTTTTTTGTAACCATCTTCATCTTTGAAGTACCAATCATCTTCTAACCACATGACACAATAGTTATCTTGACTCCATGATTCTGTAATAATATCTTCCTTTACTATTTCAGTTAATGACTTAAATGCAAGATAGAAACATGGTTCCTTACTTACATTAATAAATGTTTCAGTTCGTTTAAAACCAATTGATGCATCCATAAAGTTTTTTTGTGTTACTTCCGATGATTCAAATTCATATTCTTTACTTGTTACTTCATCGATATTAATGAACCACTTTATAGAATCAAAATGTTCACAAGTATCCAAAAACTTTACTGCCTTAATCACACCCTTATTGTGTAATTCACTTCTTGGTATTGATGGTGTTTGTATGTATAATCTCATATGTGTTGTAGTGTTGTGAAGTAATCCTTTACTTCTGGTTCAAAAATTTCTAATTCAATATCTTTAAAATAATTATCAGTATCCAAATAATCTATTCCACCTTGTCCACTAATATACTTTGTTGCATTTAATTCTTTACATATATTATATAGTAGTTCTGTCTTACTTCCCTCTACATTTAATTCAGAACTCATAATCATAGTAGGTGGACTGAAACCTAATTTAAGTGCACAATAACCAATACTACTCATATTAATTTTGACTAAAGTATCATGATCATATACATGGTTAATATCAATCTTAGGAAACCTCTGTGATAATTGTTTCTTAATCTTTTTTCTCCACACACCATCTTCAACTTTGATTTCATTTATCAACATACTATTTGATTTCTTACTAACTGGTATTGTGAACCACTCTTCTTTATTGGTATGTGTATTCAAATACTTATTACGATTCTGAAAGTTATTCTTCTTAAATTTTACATTATCCAATATAACAAAAATATCACACTTCTTCATCTTCTGAAAGAATCCTAAGTATGGAAAGTGTTCAGGTTGATGTATTCCTACTTTAACCATTTATTTCTTTTACTACTCCTCTATGTAATAATTCCAACATATTAGTACATATTAATTCACCTTGAAATTTGAACTCTTGATAATCATTTTTCGTATGTGTTATCAACTCACAATTTATATGTATTATATCACCATCCCAATTATCTCCACCAATTTCTATTCTTGTATCTGTCATTGCCAAAAATGAATTATGTATATCTAAATCTAACTTACTAAACATATTCATATGAATACCAAACCATATATCAGTACATGGTTTATCCCATGTTTTATCATAGTGTATAGTTTGTATAAATGAATGTTCTGGTAATTCACTTATTGATTTATAGAAAAACATATCTTGTTGTGATACTAATACATAATTATAATCTTGAGACAAATCATCACGAATTACATATCGTAAATAATTTAGTCCTTGTGATGTTCCTAAGTAATGATAATCTGAAGTTGATAAACCATCTATATGATTCTGCATACCATCTAATACTATACCATTAAAATCCTTTGGTGGTTCAAATGTATTACTATTATCCACTATAATATAATATGTATCAGGATGATATTTCTTTCTATTCTCAAATATAGATTCTAAATTATCAAGTGATTTATAATGTGTTATTATTTCAATTATCTTCATCGTACAATTTTTAATACATTAAATGCTTCTGCAAATTTAACACCACATTGATTACCACGATATCTTGCCATGACTTCTAATCCATCAATAATATCAAATCCCACTTTCTTATATTTGTCTATCTGTGATACATGAGCCTTTGATGCCTTAACTTTATTACTAAAGTGTACACCACTAATATCAACATAATAATTTGCAACTGGATAAGTTGTAGTGACTCTTGGTAATGGTACTTGTTCATATGAAAATATATTTCTAACATTACGACAAGCACTCAAAGATGATTGTAGAGTGTTGATATGATCCTGATGTGTATCACCACCCCAATGTGTATACACCGTATCAATATTATATAGACTTATTATTCTTTCCAAGTCTTGTATGGTATCACGATTAAATGGAACTGCAGTATCTTGATAATTAAGATTAACAACTTCTTCCACATCAATCAAATCCATTGCCTTCTGTGTTTCTAATTTACTTCGTTCTGGTGTTCTAATAACATCATCACTAACCGAATGTTTCAGTGCTCCATTACTCATTACTACTACATATACACTATCACCATTTTGTCTGTGTTTTGATAAAGTTCCGAAACAACCGAACTCTATGTCATCATGATGTGCACCTATTGCTAATACATTCATTTACTCTCCTTACCTATAAACTTATGATTTTTATATTTTACTATTCTTGTTTTACCTCGTAGATGTATCTCAGAGTTTGTCTTAACTCTATGACACTTCTTACATAATGTCTGTAAGTTATCCAATGAATAATACTCCCAATTTAAATCTTCTTCCTTTACACCCTTTTGTTCTACTAAAGGTTTTATGTGATCAACATCCCACTTCGTAGCAAATTTACCACAATGATTACAAACACCCTTATCTCGTTTACGAACATGAGCTCGTTGTTCACGACTATGATAAATTAACATATACTCATCTGCACAATCTGTGTGCCATGTTTTTCGAGTATTGATTGAATCATCTTCCTTTAATATTACATTACCACACCAACGACAACTACCTTTAGTCTTCGTATAATATGAATCTGGTTTAGGTGGTAATCTAAAATTACCATCCCACTTTTCTTTCTTTTTACCAAATGTTTTCTTGTGTCTTTTAGACCACCTACTTAATGGCATTTAATCCTCTTCGGTTACAACTGCTATAATATCTTTTTCCATTAGTACTAAAACATCTTCACCTTTATGTACTAATTCAATTCCACTAAACTTATTAAATATAATCTTGTCCCCAACTTCAATTGACATTGGCATTACTTCTCCGTTCATCATATTTCTTGAACCTGGACCAACTGAAATAACATCACCCATCTGTGGGCCTTGTTCAATTGTGTCTGGTAATATAATACCACTTGCTGTCTCTTCTTCTTGTTTGGTTGCCTTGACTATAACTCTTGCATCTATTGGTTTTAACATATACTCTATCTCTCTCCTATAAGTAGTTATTCTTATTTACAAAATCATTAATTTTTTTAGCAATGTATTCATGTCCTTTGATAGTTGGATGTCCTATATTTTCAAAATCTGTAAACGACATACCTTTATCAGTTCTAACATCTTTGTACTCAAAGTCTACATTATATTTTTTCCACCATTCTAATTTGTGTTTACTAATATCATACCAACTCCAAAATACAATAGGACACTTTAGTGTACTAAGTGAATCTGACATCATGTCCCATGCAGTATTTAAATATTCTATTTCTTCTAAATCTATTTTATCCATGATGCTTTCATCGTGACTAAATTTAGTATCCTCATCAATATCAGAATCTCTAAGTGGGGCAGTCCATTGGATTATCAACATTTCTATATCGGTTAATTTATGTAGATGTTTATTTAACATCTTTGCAAGAAAGTAATTAGTTGCAGTAAGAAATTCTTCTGACTCATCACCTTTCCTCCAATCGATAGATTGTCGATTTATATTATAACACTTTATATTTAATAATTCACCTAACTGATTGTACCAAGTATGTTCGTTTGAAACACCTTGTCCATAAGTGAAACTATCACCTAATACATATATCATTATTCCTCATCATATAATTTTGTGTGAGTATATTCATTACTACTATAAATACTTCTATGTGGAAGGTCATCTTGATTGTAAGTTGAATTACTCTGATAATAAAACCATCGTATAGAAGTTCGTACTTTATCTTTTGGTGCAACTACTGGTTTTACACTATGTACTGGTGCCTTAATTAAATTACCAAAGATAACTAATCGATTAAACAATGGTGCAATCTCATGTATTATCTTTGCCTTCTTTTCTTCATTAGGATTCTTATCCCAAAACTGAAGATGTCCACCATACTCTTCTTTCCAATCTGGAGTTAAGTATAGAAAACAACTTAGTCTTCTATGTAGTTTCAATCTATCATTCCAATTAAAATCATAGTGTGGTTTCAAATCACTCCCTACTTTAAATCTTGAATACCCTGCTCCTACTAAATGTGGGTCGGGCATTAGTCCTACATAATCTGTGAGTTGTTCTAATTCATAACACATCTCACCACTATGCATTAAATCATATGTTGTCTTGTGTCCCTCTTTACAATAAACCAAATCATTATATTCTTCCATATTAGAACCTGCTCTTGTGAAGTTTGTCCAACCACCTCTCGGTGCTGTATTGGTACATTCATCATATAGTTTAAGTGCAGTTTCTTCGTCTAAGAAATTATCTATAACGATATGTGGTACACCTTGTTCTAATGTATCATTCCATTGTTTTCTTTTCCATAACATTCTATCTTCCTTGTATACATTGTTTTTCTAATGTGGTGACTGATGGATTTGAACCACCGTATTCTCTCGAAGTCAGGTTTACAGCCTGATGTATTTAACCACTCTACCAAGTCACCGATATTTGTTTGTGGAGCTGACAGGGATTGAACCTGCGACCTTCGCAGTGCAAGTGCGACGCTCTCCCAACTGAGCTACAGCCCCATAAATCTATTTTTTAATTTGTTTTAATATACGACATAAATAACCACTTGTCAAGCTTTATTTTCTCACTTCTTTAATTAACCATCTCCAATACATAAAACATAATATGATTAATGTAGCATCGATGAATGAATCTATATCTGATTTACTGAGTTCCATGTGTTATAAAGAAACAAAGTAATCATAACTTTAGTCAATAATAAATATAAGGTAAAGGTATTAAAAGTTAAATTATTTCTCTTAGAAACAAAATAATGTCGTGTGAGACGCGTCCAAGGGTAACTCCCATTAAGTTGTAATACATATCCTCTTTACTAAATCCATCTGCATTACTCAATGAAGTACCCTGAAACACTTCGTAAGTTAAACCCACGATAGTGGTGAGAATCATAGCATCGAGTTGGGAATGAGTAGTTGAATCAAATAGAACAATACCCGTGTAGAAGAAATAATAAATACCAAAGGAAACCCAGAGATGAGCTTTCTTATCAAGTTGTAAACTCATATCATCATCAGAGATACGAAAGTTAGAATCTTGTGAGTATAGTAGAGTACAAAAGAATAATAGTAATCCAACGAATTGATATATCAAGAAAAGTCTCCGTGTGTATAAAACATATAAATCAGAATAATTAATCCACAACAACTCATTATTAATCTAAAGTCTATCATGTTGATTGAAACCATATTATAATAGTAATGATAGTAGATAAGGTAAAGAAGATAATAATAAAATTCATATCCATATTAATGATTCTCCGCAGTTGAATTGTTGTTATATTGTAATAAGTATAATGGAGCATTAAATAAAAATGGCATTATATTGGAAGATACGCTTCGTGACACGAATAGAACATATCAATAACCTATAGGAACTAATTTTTTTCGTGATGGGAATATGAGTCCGAGCCTCTGACAATATGTCATACTATTGCTTAGTTCACGATGTAATGCATGGGGTAGCGGGGGTGTGTCATATTGTCTGATTGTATATTGTGTAGTAGTATAATGGTTTATTATATTGTTGAAAGACCCTGAAGTATTACATTAGCGGTGTGTGTTGTGTATACTCTATGCTCAAGTATCTCGTGAATTGCATTATTATTTAGTGCATCCGCCCTTGAAATTGGGGGAATCGGAGGTGTAATCCTAATGAATTCGGCCTAAAATAATGCCTGTTCCCATTAAATATACGAATAAAAACCTATATAAGTCAAGCCTTTTCTTAAAAAAAAGCAAAATAATCCATCGCAATGGTCGTGAAAGTAGTTAACTGGGAGTATAATCCAAGAGTATGGACTATATAATAATAGCTTTTCTCGCTAATTTACGACATTTATTCGTCAATGTCAAGCATTTTCTGAAAGTTTTCGAAAGGAATGTACTCGACTTCTTCAGCCTCGGATGGTAGTTCTGACATTTTGACATCAATATTCAATGGTATTTCATCGTATGCCTGTACTATTGGGTTGTCTCTATGTCTATACCAGCCCTTCGGTGTAAAGGATAATTCATACACACAGCAGAAACAAAGTACTCTAAGGTTATCTAACTTGGTGTTTTGTGGGTTCTTGTCAAGGAAGTCCAATATCAAAGGCGGTAACTTCTTACCAACCACATGACTAAAATCTTTATTGCAATTACTACAACAAGGTTTGATATACATTTCCTTAATACTTTTAGTCAATAAGGTAGCTTCTCTATATGGGGATGGGTGTTCTCCGCTGAGTATCTTCTCTATATCATACTGAATTCTACCTTGTGATGAGCGTTTAATACCTTTGTTGGTGGGGAGTGGAGCCCATAAATCGTATTGTTTGGCATATTTCTTAAAGGTATTAAGTGATACATTAAGGTAATTTGATGCTTGACGCATGGATTGTGTTGATTTAATAGCCCATTTTATACGACTTGGGGATAATTTTAACTCTGGACGACCACCTTTACTCATTTTTTCTTCCTAATATACAGCAAATAATGCATTTTATTATAATGTATGACATAATGACATACTTAAATATATCAATAATCTTAATAAAAAAGTATGACACAAAGACACACGAGCCTTATATATCTTATTAGTTATATTAGTTATTGATACTTGTAACTATATCAATAAATATATACTATATAGTAAAAGTGGTTGGTGGTGGGTAAAGGTGGTAGAATATACCTATTTGTGATTTGATTGGATTCTTCTCGAAGAGAACCCGATAGGGACTTGAAATTGTCCTTAAAAATAAATTAGTGTATTACGATTTGGGATATCGTATATAATATTATATAAAATTGGGTAGTCCACCCCCCATCAGAGCGACGACAGGAGGATTCATACTACCATAAGGGAAGTCTATCTCATATTAATCAACATCGATATACATACTATCAATATGATTAATTCTGCAATAATAATTAGTGCATACTCCATTACATATTACTCTTTATTACATAACCTAATATTACACCATTAATCAACATCATTATTACTAAATAAATAACATTAGTTTCTGACATATCTTGACATCTTTCTTAATCGTATGATTCTTCTTGGTAGTCTCTGAGTACCCCAATTACCCACACACCATCTATACATTAAACCCATTATTTTAAATCCCTTTCTATCTTTCTATATTGTTCAAAGATATCTTTATCTAAGTTTACATTCAATCTATAGAATGCCAACACAAATACTATTGTTATTATTATTTCTATTATTTCCATTTTCTTTTCCTCTCTATTATTAATAAACCTTTACTCATTATATAACACACCACTACTATTGGTAATAATATAATTAACCAACAAACCAATGCACATCTCTCTAAGAATGTATCATCTTCATATATTTTTTTACTCTTCACACTCATTATTATCCCTTTAAGTTATTATGCATTATTATTAACATCATGGTAAACCACATTATTAAAAACATTTGTCCTGTTGTAATCATTTCAATCTCCCATTATCTCTTAAACACAAATACAACATCATACTAAACAACAATCCATACATTAACTCATAACTTATCATCATATACACCATCATATATTATTTTATCTTCATGCATTACACCATTGTTCAATCTACCATTGGATTTGGAATTGGTGATTGGGAATTCTTCTCCATCATCAATAATACTACTCATCATTTCCTCTTTCTTTTTATCCTCACTTGGTTTAATCACATTGGTATCTATTAAATATCTTATAAAGTATTCCATTTCACCAACCATCCAATATACGATGGATTTC
>Ga0181379_1000729_pt1 | contig 15917 bp, 16 predicted proteins | sample 2SPOviralmetaG_FD_130115 | JGI IMG/M metagenome (GOLD analysis project Ga0181379, IMG submission 130115) | Marine viral communities from the oligotrophic San Pedro Time Series (SPOT) site, San Pedro Channel, CA, USA - 2 SPOT_SRF_2009-07-10 | ecosystem: Environmental > Aquatic > Marine > Strait... | reverse complement strand
TGCAGGTTTTTTAACTAGGGATTCAAGAAAAGTAGAAAGAAAAAAAGTTGGATTAAGAAAAGCTAGAAAAGCACCTCAATTCAGCAAGAGATAATATGCAACCAAAAAGTCCTCCTAATCCTGGAAGAAGGAAATTCCTTACTTATACAACTTCTTTCCTTGGCTTAATTGGAGCCTTTTTTACTGCGGTACCCTTTATCAGCGCATTCAAACCAAGTGCTAAAGCTGAGGCAGCAGGAGCCCCTGTAAAAGTAGATATCTCTAAATTATTACCCGGCGAAATGATGACTGTAGAGTGGCGAGGTAGACCGGTTTTTGTTGTAAATATTCCAGAAGAAAATACTTCTCTTGTTACTAATAATCTCGAAAGACTTGCTGATCCAGATATGGAAGACCCTTCTCAACCAGAATATGCAAAAAATGATATAAGATCAAGAAAGAAGGGTTTAGCAGTACTTACTGGAGTTTGTACTCATTTAGGCTGTGCTCCTAAATATTATCCAGAAGCAAAACCAGAAGATTTTGACTCCGAATGGCAGGGAGGATTCTTTTGTCCTTGTCATGGATCAAAATTCGATTTAGTAGGAAGAGTTTATGCAAACGTCCCCGCACCAACTAATTTAGTTGTTCCGCCCCACTTTTTCGAAAAAGATAATTTACTAGTAATCGGTTCAGACGGAGTCAGCTAATGAGTGAAAACACTATTGGAAAAAAAGGTCTTGATTGGGTAGATAAAAGATTTCCAGTCATTGATTTGTTTGAAAGGCACCTTTCAAAATATTATTCCCCTTCAAATATTAATATTTGGTATCTGTTTGGATTCCTACTACTAATTGTTCTTGTAATGCAGATTTTAACCGGACTTTGGTTAATGATGAATTATACTAATACAGCTGAAGGTGCTTTTTCTTCAATAGAATACATTATGCGGGATGTTGATTATGGGTGGCTAATTCGATACATGCATGCTGGTGGAGCTTCAGCATTTTTCGCTTTAATTTACCTTCATATGTTCAGAGGCATGATGTATGGTTCTTATCAAAAACCAAGAGAATTAATTTGGGTAGGCGGTTGGTTCGTTTATGTATTGCTTTGTGCAGAAGGGTTTACAGGATACGTACTGCCTTGGGGACAAATGTCTTTTTGGGCAGCTCAAGTTATTATTTCTCTCGTTGGATCCATTCCTTACTTTGGTGAAGATTTAGCAATTTGGATAAGAGGCGACTATATTGTTTCAGGAATAACTCTTTCAAGACTTTTTGCTTTTCATGTTGTCCTTCTTCCAATATTAATTATCGCCGTTGTTTTCTTTCATATTCTTGCACTTCATGAAATAGGATCAAATAACCCTGATGGAATTGATGTAAAACAACACACGGATCAAGATGGAGTTCCTTTAGATGCTAAACCTTTTTTTCCTTATGACATTTCTCATGACTTTTACGCTTTAGGCGTATTTCTACTAATCTTTTGTACAGTTATATTCTTTTTTCCTGAAGGAGGGGGTTACATAATCGAGTATGTAAATTATGAACCTGCTAATCCTCTTTCAACTCCAGCGCATATTGTTCCCTCATGGTACTATACCCCTTTCTATGCAATGCTTAGGGCAATTGATTTCTCTTTGTTCGGAATTACTGCAAAGTTTTTAGGCTTCGTTGTTATGGCCGCTGGTATAGCAATTTTTGCTGCCTTGCCTTGGCTTGATAGAAGTCCGGTTAAGTCAATTAAATATAAAGGAATATTCAGTAAAATCTTCTTAGCATTATTCGTTATTAGTTTTTTTATACTCGCTTACTTAGGCTCCGTTCCTCCTACAGAAACGAAAAACCTACTGACCAAAGTTTTTACAATTGGATATTTTTCTTATTTTCTTTTAATGCCAATTTACACCAGACTTGAGAAGTGTAAACCTGTGCCAGATCGTGTAGGGGCAGTTATTTGAAAATTCTTTCAAGTTTCTTTTTATTATTCATTTCCTCTTTTATATTTTCTGCAGGAGAATACCGTTGTGGATCGATGGAATGCGATGATTTTGAGTCAAATGTCTCAGATAAAGCTTCTCTACAAAGAGGCCTTTCAACCTATATGAACTATTGCTATGGATGTCACTCTTTAAAGTATTCAAGATATAAGAGAGTGGCGGAAGATCTCTTAATACCACTTGAGATGTATGAAAATAACCTAATCTATGATGGTTCAAAGATCGGAGAGTTAATGAATATTAGCCTTCAAAAAGAAGATGCTATTGAATGGCTTGGAGCTTATCCACCTGACTTAACTTTAGAGGCAAGGCTTAGGAGACCAGATTGGATTTATACTTATTTAAGAAACTATTACCCAGACTCTTCGAGACCTTATGGCGTCAACAATAGAGTTTATCAAAACGTTAACATGCCTCACGTCTTGGAAGATTTACAAAACTCTTTGCCCAAAGCCGAATATGATCTGCTTATATACGATTTAACAAACTTTATGACTTACGTAGCAGACCCCTCTGCGGAACAAAGAAAGAGAATAGGAATATATGTTTTATTATTTCTTACTATATTCACTGCTTTCGCATATTTAACATATAAAGAATTCAAAAAGGATTTAAAATAACTATATGAGTTTATTAAGCAACAGATCTGCTATGGTTTTATTCCATGATGACATAGGTCACAGATCACAAAAAGTTAGAATTGTAATTTCAGAAAAAGGAATATCTTGTAATTTAGAAGTTCTTAATAAAGACGATCTCCCAAAAGAGATATTAGAAATAAATCCTGATGGGAATTTACCGCTGTTAGTAGACCGTGAATTATCACTTTATCATTCAGGCTTGATAGTAGAGTATCTTGATGAAAGATTTCCTCATCCACCGCTTTTACCTGTATATCCCGTTTCAAGGGCCCAATTTAGACTTATCCTACAAAGAATAGAAAAGGATTGGGCTGAAAACTTAGATATTATTGAAAGCTCTGCTTCTAGTAAAGCCCAGATCACACAAGCAAAGAATAAACTCCAAAAGAATATATCTAATTCACTATCAATGTTTGATAACAAGAACTTTTTTAGAAATGATGAGTTTTCAGTATTAGATTCAGTCATTATCCCAATCCTCTTGAGATTAGAACGTTATCAAATAAAAATACCTGAAAATAAGGCTTCAAAACCCATGTATGACTACATAGAAAGAATGCAGGATCTTCCTAGTGTAAAAGACAGTTTTACTTCTTTAGAGATCGAATTATTATAAAAATCACAGACCTATTTTTTCCGGCTGAATAAATATTTTATTATTTTTCTTCAAGTATGTTCCCATCATTCCTTGAAATCTATAATTTATACCCTTTCCCATAAGCAGCAGTGAATCAAATCCTAAGGAGAAAAAAATCTTTTCATTTATACTCAATCTTGAAAATCCTTCATTAAAAATTTGATTTTTCTTAAATAAAACAGGATGCTCTAGACCTCTTATGTTTAATTTTTGCCTCTCTTTATTTTTCCAAAGATCTAACTGTCTTGGCAGAAAATAAAGCTGAGGCTCGAAAATTAAATTGAATTCAAAAGCAGGAATGATTCTTTTAATTTTTATATTTTCGGTATCAATAATTATATTTTTTATATCGTTTCGAAACCTTGGAGTTTGATAAATTTTTCTTTTGGTAATTCTTTCCAAATCTTTTTTTCTGTTGGAGCTTTTATTTATTTCGAATAAATTTGATATATCTTTTTCAATATTATTTTTTCCAGTAACTTGGTAAGACATGGTTGATTTTATTTCTTTATCCGTAATCAAAATGGTTTCTTTAGGAAGAATATTCAAATCTATAGACATTAAATAATCCAAGTAAGATTGATAAGGATTAATTACATTAAGCTCGGTATTTATTTTTTTCTGAGAAGAATTTATTAAAACTATATTTTTAGTATTTGCTAATCTACATTTCCTTATAATTTCAAAAAGTTCATCTTCTACAAATATAATTTTTTTTGTATTAGATCGAAATATTTCACAGCCAAGAATTTCTGTTTGGGAGAAATCTATAAAGTTTACTTTTGCATTTCTTTTTTTGTTTGCATTTATATAAAAAAATCCAGACTGTACTCCTTGTAAAAAGTACTTCTGTAAATTTTGATTATTTTTATAAAAGATAACATCTAAATTACCTGATAGATTCGACGTACTTATTTTTATTTTTTCGTTTTCAAAATAAGACTCACTCAATGAATCTGAGTCAGACAAGCTGCTAGTTAACGAACAACCAACTAGGATGAAAATTAAACTACAATAATAAAAAATAACCTTAGTCATGTCTGGAACATTATATTTAGTTGCAACCCCAATTGGTAATTTAGAGGATATTACTTTAAGAGCTATAAAAGTTTTAAGTAGCGCTGATTTAGTTCTTGCGGAAGATACCCGAAATTCAAAAAAACTTTTCACAAAATACTTAATTAAAACACCTTTGTCCGCATATCATGACTTTTCATCCGAAAGGAAAACTCAATCAATCATAAAGTTGCTTAAAAACGGAAAAATAATAGCATTAGTTTCTGATGCTGGAACACCTTTAATATCAGATCCAGGTTTTGAATTAGTAAGAAAGGCTATTAAAGAAAACATTAAAATATATAGCATTCCCGGTCCATCTTCTGTAATTTCAGGCCTAATTACTTCAGGGTTTAATAATAATAGATTTATTTTTGAAGGTTTTTTACCGAGAAAGAGTTCTGATTTAAAAAAAATTGTTACTTCTTTTAAATATGAATCAAGAACTATTATTTTATTTGAATCACCTAAGAGGATACAAAAATCTTTAAAGATAATGTTAGATATCTTGGGAGAGATCAGACAAGTAAGTATTGCTAGAGAACTTACAAAAATCCATGAAACTATTTTAAGAATGTCTTTAAAAGAAGCAAATTTAGCAGCAAAAACAGATCCAAATCTTTCCAAAGGGGAAATAGTAATTATTTTAGAAGGAGTAGATAAAAAATTTAGTGATTTTGATATCAAGCTTGATGAATTATTCAAATATCTAAGAGAAGATATTTCTTTAAAAAATTTTTCAAAAGCTTTTTCAAAGGTTTCAAGCTACAGCGCTAAAGAAATTTACAATAGATATAAAGAAAAAGTATAATCGTAGAGAGCTGACCGAGTAATCGCTGTAAAGCAGAGGAAAGTCCGGGCTCCATAGGATAAAGTGCCAGGTAACACCTGGGGATAAATATTTATATTTATCATGGAAAGTGCAACAGAAAACAAACCGCCGCTTTGGTAAGGTTGAAAAGGTGAGGTAAGAGCTCACCGTACTTTTTGGTAACAATAAGTAGCTAGGCAAACCCCACTTGGAGCAAGGCCAAATAGAGATTCAATGAAGCTATCCGCTTAGAATCTGGGTAGGCCGCTAGAAGTTTATGGCGACATAAGCTCAAGATGAATGATTACTTCAAACAGAACCCGGCTTATGAGTCAGCTCATCTGTTTAACTCTATTTAATTCAATCCCTTTTCTTGAATTGCATTTAAAGCCTAAAATTATTTACTTTGCTCAAAAAGTGTGTAAAAGTGTGCAAAAGTATACATTTGTGTAACTTTTTGGGACTATTTTTATGGCTGGACTCTATGGGTTTAGCAGTCTTTCCTTAGACACAAAGGGAAGAATTGTTATACCTGCAAAATATAAAGATCTACTGAGGGAGATGTCTTCAGGCTCAATTATTGTCACAAGAGACCCTCAGTATCCCTCACTTTTAATTTATCCTGGCGCCTTATGGAAAAAAATATCTGATGCATTTGAGAATCTATCTGGCTTAAATCCAAAAATAAGGTCTTTACAATGGAATTTTCTTGGAAATGCTCATTCTATAGATTTTGAGGTTTCCGAAAGGATGACTCTGCTAATTCCTCAATCTCTTAGAAATTACAGTCAAATTAAAGAAAAAACAAAGATAGTTTTAATAGGAATGGGTCAAAAGTTGGAATTATGGAGTGAAAAAAATTGGAAACTCAAAGAAGAAGGTAAGTCAATAAAAGGGGAAAAGTTAGAAATTGAATTACCATCTGAAGTTAAGGAGATACCATTTTGAGCTACTCTCATGAACCAGTTTTGCTAGAAGAAACTTTAGCAAACCTTATTCGTGACAAAGATGGCACTTATCTTGACTGTACTTTTGGTTTAGGAGGTCACACAAAACAAATTTTAAAAAATCTTTCCGAAAAAGGATCTCTTTTTTCTATTGATAAAGATTTAGAAGTAAAGTACTACGCAGATCTAATTAGTGATAAAAGGTTTACATTTAAAACATCTGCTTTTTCAAGCATTTCAACTTTATTCCCAAAAAAGTCTATGAACGGAATATTGTTTGATCTTGGTGTCTCTTCTTTGCAACTCGACAAACCAGAAAGAGGGTTTAGTTTTATGAGAGAAGGAACTTTAGATATGAGATTTAATAATTCGACAGGAGTTTCAGCTAAAGACTGGATTAACTCTGCTAGTGAAAAAGAAATTGCAGACGTCATATATTTTCTAGGTGAGGAAAGAAGATCAAGACAATTTGCTAAAAAAATTATTTTAGCAAGAAAAACCTCTAAAATTTCAACAACAAAAGATCTTGCTAGTATTTTTCAGCACAAAGGATTCCAGAAAAAACATCCAGCTACAAATGTTTTTAGAGGGATAAGAATACTAGTTAATGATGAATTCGAAGAGTTAAAAAATGGTTTAGTTTCAGCTATAAAAATTATTAAGAATAATGGAATACTGGCAGTTATAAGCTTTCACTCAGCAGAAGATAGGATTGTCAAAAAATTCTTTAAAGAAGAGTATCAAACTTTCTTTAAAGATATAAAACTCCGGATGATAGCTAAAATAAAGCCTGATAAAAAAGAGCTTCAGAAAAACCCTCGTTCTAGGAGCGCAATTTTAAGAATTGGAGAAGTAGAATATGTCTCCTAAATTAAATATATTTCTTTTTTTAAGCCTCTTATTTTCCTTTGTTCTTGTTGTATATCTATTAAACGACTTTCAAATAAAAAAAACTAACGCAAAGATTTTTAAACTCAATAAATTACTTAACCTAGAAGTTGACGAAAAAATAGAACTAGAAAGCAGGATATTAGCAAAGAAATCTTTAAAAAAAGCTTTCGAAGTAACTTCAATAGAGTTATCAATGATAAGGCCTGAAAAAGTTATTTATTTAGAGGTGGTAAATTGAAATCGATTAAATTTTCAATTTTAGCTTTTTCTTTAATTTTTATTTTATCAGGCGCTTCTTTAAAAGAATCGAAACTGGAAATAGAAGAAAAAGATTTCATTAAGGAATCTTACATTGCGTATTTTCTTTTAAATGAATCGAAGACTATAAGCCAAAAAGGTGAAATCTTTATACCTAATAATATTTCTTTCAAAAATCTTGTTAACTTATCGAGCCAAAACAAATCCATACTAGATCTTTTAGGTTATTTTTACCTTATTCAACAGACTCTACTAAAAAAAGATCTTCATATTTCAGAAATGGATTATAAAAATTTTGGTCAAATTAAAATTAAGACTTCAACTAATGAAATTCTTAATTTTCAAGATTTTAATATCAAAAATCAACTAAAGACTTTAGATTCTTTCCTAAGTTCTCAAAAAATAAATTCGCTTCTCAAGGATTTTAAAAGTATGGATTTGAGATATGAAAATAGAATTGCAATAGGGTATATGTGATGGCAGTAAATATTAAAAATAATTTACGAGTAGCTATAGATATAGGCACTTCAAAGGTTGTTTGCATAATTGCTGATAAAACTTCTGAAGGAATAAATGTCATCGGTTTAGGAATTCAAAATTCAACAGGCCTTAGAGACGGAGTAATTGTAGATATTGAATCTACAGTTTTAGCTGTAAAAGAAGCTGTAAGCAAGGCTGAATTAATGTCTGGAAAACAAGTAACAAAAGCCTTTGTAGGAATTTCAGGGGGAAGTGTAAATGGCCTTAACTCCTCTGGAGCTATTCCTATAAGAGATAGAAAAGTGAAAATGAGTGAAGTTGAAAAAGTTATGACAACTGCTCAGGCTCAAAGGATTCCAGAAGGATACGAATTACTTCATGCTTTGCCAAGAGAATTCATAATTGATAATCAATCAGGAGTCAAAGCGCCCTTAGGCATGGCTGGAGTAAGGCTAGAAGCGCATGTTCATCTCGTATCATGTTTAAAGAATTCTTCAACAAATATTGGTTCTTGCATGAAAATATGCGGAATAGATGTTCAAAAATTTGTCTTGGAACAATTAGCTTCAAGTCACTCTGTTTTAACAGAAGATGAAAAAAAATTGGGAGTTTGCTTGATAGATATAGGAGGAGGGACTTCTGATGTTGCTTTATTTTCAGATGGTGCAATAAGCCATACTGTTAATGTTCCTATAGCTGGAGAACATGTGACAAATGACATAGCAAGGGCCATTGGAACATCAATTCAAAACGCCGAAGATATAAAAAAGAAACATGGATGTGCTCTTAGTGTTTTAGCAGACTCCGATGAAATTATTTCTACTAAATCAATTAATGGAAGAGATAATCAATCATTCTCTAGACAAGGATTGTCGAGTGTTATCCAAGAGAGATACCAAGAAATATTTCAAATCATAAAACAGCAAATGGGAAGTATTAATTTAGCTCAAGTTATACCTGCTGGAATAGTCTTAACTGGGGGAGCTTCAAGAATAGAAGGTATTTCTCAACTGGGCGAAGAGATATTTCAGATTCCAGTAAGAGTAGGAAAACCGAAGGGCCTCATTGGGCTAACCGACATACTTTCAAATCAAATCTATTCAACTGCTGTAGGACTAATTTTGTTTGCTCAAAAAGAGCTTGAAGAAGACTATATGGATTTTGCAATGTTAAATGAAAAAGGCATATTTAATAAAGCTTTCAGATGGATACAGAATACTTTTTAAATTTATAAGGAGGAGTTATGAAATATAAATTAGTAGACAATGGCCAAATAAACAAAACCATAATCAAGGTTGTAGGAGTTGGGGGATGTGGCGGTAATGCTATAGATCATATGGTAAGTAATGGAGTAGAAGGTGTTGAAACAATTTCAGCAAATACTGATTCCCAAGCTCTCCTAAAAAACAAAGCTACTGAAAAAATTATATTAGGCGAATTAAACAATCATGGCCAAGGAGCCGGAGGAAAGCCAGATGTAGGACGTGATACTGCTTTAGATGATTATGAAAGATTAACAACCATGTTTGAAGGGGCAAATATGGTTTTTATTGCTGCAGGAATGGGAGGCGGCACGGGTACAGGTGCAGCACCTATTGTTGCCAGAGCTGCTAAAGAAGTTGGAGCACTAGCGGTTGCTATAGTCACAAAGCCAATGTCATTAGAATTCAAAGATGATTTAGCTGATGCAGGTATAAAAGAGTTGAGATCGGAAGTCGATTCCTTGATAACAATACCAAATCAAAAACTAAGCGAAGTTTTTGGAGGCGATTGCACAATGCTAGAAGCTTTTGGGCATGCAAATGATATTTTATTAGGCGCCGTAAGAGGTATAGCCGATATCATAACCCAAACAGGTTACATCAATGTAGATTTTAATGATGTAAAAACTGTAATGGCCGAGCAAGGAGTTGCAATGATGGGTACAGGAATTGCAAGTGGGCCTAGTAGAGCTAAAGATGCAGCAGCCGAAGCAGTTGGCAGTCCTTTGTTGGAAGATATTAGCTTGCAAAATGCTAAAGGAGTTCTTGTAAACATTACTGGAAAGGGCATAAAAATGGGTGAAATTGAAGACGTTCTTAGACAAGTTAAAGATTTTGCTAGCGATGGAGCTCAAATCATACATGGTGCGGTTGAAGACGGTGATATGGAAGGAGATATAAAAGTTACAATTATTGCAACAGGTTTATCTGATAGTTCACAACAAGGAGAAAGAGCATCAAGTTTTAAGGTAGCAAATGACCCTTATGGAAAATTTCAAGAAGTACCTACATTAGGCCCTAGGATAGATAGTCAAAATAGTAACTCTGAAAATACAAAAAAAAATGATTATCTTGATATTCCCTCTTTTGTGAGGAAACAAATAGATTAATTTGTTTAAAGCAGAGGGAAATAAATACAGAGAACTTTTTCTCTGGATAATAATATTTATTTTTCTTTCTGCTCTACCAATTAAACTTATTTTTTTTCAAAAAAGCGATTTTTCAGCTGGGAAAGAATTTTCTAGTAAAGCATCTTTAAGAAAATCAGTCTTATTAGCTAAAAGAGGAGAAATTCTTGATAGAAATAATCTTGTTTTAGCAGAAGATATACCTTCTTATGAAATTGGATTATCCATAAAAAATTTTTCATTTGATCCAGCCCATATAAAAGCTATTTCTGAAAACTTAGACCTGAATTTAAATAGGCTAAATAAAAGACTTTCAAATAAAAATAGAAAATACTTAGTCCTAAGTCAAAACATAAGAAAACAAAAAAAAGAATTATTACAATCTTTAGAAATCCCTGGCCTTGAAGTAAGTAATAGAAAATTTAAAAGAAATTACCCACAAGGAGAAATATTTTCACAATTAGTAGGATTGACAAATTATGAAAATGAGGGAGTAAATGGAATAGAGTTTGCATTAGATACTATTTTAGCTGGAAAAAATGGATTCGAAGAAAAACAACTTTCAAGAAAATCCGGAATCATACAAAACAAAACCCTTAAGAAATCAAAAGATGGAACTAGCATTCAATTAACTATTGATACCAATTTACAGTTTTTACTTTTTAACAAACTTCAAGAAGCAGTTTTTTTTCATGAAGCAGAATCAGCCTCAGGAATAATAGTTGATTTAAAATCAAATGAGATTCTTGCAATGACCAATTTTCCTTCTTTCGACCCAAATGATAGAAAAAACTTAAAGAATATGAATTTATTAAAAAATAATTCTTCCATTGATTTGTTTGAACCAGGATCAACAGTAAAACCCCTAGCATTTTCAGCTTTAATACAAAATAATTCTAAATTTCTAAATGAAAAAATTAATACCTCTCCTGGCTGGATAGAATTTGAAGGATATAAAACTGAAGATGCTAAAAATTATGGAATTCTATCAACCAGCGAAATTATTTCAAAATCTAGCAATGTAGGAATGGTAAAACTTTGTAACAATCTTGATTCTAATAAAATTTTACAAACTTATTATTCCTTAGGATTTGGAAAATATATGAATGAAATTTTTATTTCTACTAGAGAAGGATATTTACCTGAATTTAAAGACCTCTCTCTTAGAGAGAAAGTTTCTCTTTGTTATGGTTATGGACTTCAAACTACATTGGCACAACTGACAAATGCTTACAGCGTAATTTTCTCCGAAGGAATTTACAGACCATTAGAGTTATTGAAAAGATCATCTGAAAGAGAAGCAAAAAAAATCCTTAAAAAAGAAGACGCTCTTCAGATTAAAAAAATTCTTTTTGAAGCTGTTAAGAATGGGACAGGTTATAAAGCAAATCTAAAAAATTATGATGTTTTTGGAAAAACAGGAACAGCAAGAATTTTTAAAAATAATAAATATAATGAAGATATACATAATGCTCTTTTTATCGGTATGGCAGAGATTGAAGAGAAAGAGTACTTGATCGGCTTAATTGTTAAAGATCCAAAAAAAAATGGAAACGGAGGGGGAGATGTTGCAGCACCAATTTTTTCTAAAATTTTAAATACTATTGAAAAGTTTTGAGTAATGTCAGAAATAAATAAAAATATATCTTTACTAGGAAAAAATAACTTTACAGGCTTTACTGAAAATTCAAATTTTGTAGAAAAGGATTTTGTTTTTTTATCTTTTGAACAAGATAAAAAAATAGCTTCGAAACATGCTTCTGAAGCTAAGAAAAATGGAGCAAAAATTATCATAAGTAAAGTAAGTAACGAAAAAGATTCTAAGATTTTAAATCTTATAGATAAAAATTTATCTGCAAATAAAGAAATCTATCTCAAATATTTATTCAATAGAAATCTCGAAGATTTAAGTATAGTTGGTATAACTGGAACAAACGGAAAATCCTCAACAGCTTTTTTCTTGCATCAATTTTTACTTAATTCTGGATTCAATCCAACATTGCTGACAAATATCCCAGAAATTCCCATTAAGAATTGTGAAGTATCACCTCTAACTACACCGGGAAATTTTTTGCTTCACCACTATCTAAAAAAATCTATTGACTTAAAAAGAGATTTTTTCTTAATGGAAGTTTCATCTCATTCTATCAGTCAAGAGAGAATCAAAGGTTTGAATTTCAAAAGTAAATCCTTAACTAGTTTTTCAAAAGACCATCTCGACTATCATAAGTCCATTGATAACTATAGAAATACAAAAGAAAGTTTTTTTGCTAAGGATGATGAAAATATTGTAATTTGTATTGATAACGATTTAGGAAAAAAAATTGCAAAGAAAAATAATTCTGCGCTAAAAGTATCTTTAAATAACAAGAAAGCAGACATATATTTAAACAAAGGTTCAATTCATACTCCGTGGGGAAATATAAAGTCTAGGCTATCTATTGATAGCGATTTTATGCTTTCCAATCTTTTGTGTGCTTTAGGAATTTATGGAAAAATAAATAATAATTTAGAAATTAATCTAACTGACAACAAGATTTTTACTCTGCCTGGAAGGCTTGAGCTTATTAAAGTATTTGAAGATAAATACTGCTACATTGATTATGCCCACACTCCAGAAGCCTTAGGATTAATTTTAAGGTATCTAAAGTCAAAGTACTCAGGTCAAGTAATGTGTCTATTTGGATGCGGTGGAGATAGAGATATTTCAAAAAGAAATGAAATGGGAATAATCTCTGAAACAAATTCAGATTTACAAATAATTACTAATGACAACCCAAGAAACGAGAATCCTTTAAACATAGCTCGATCAATCACAAAAAAAATGCGTACAAAAAATTATGAAATAATCCTTGATAGAAAAGAGGCGATAACTTCAGGATTGATAAAACTGAAAGATTCCCCTAAGAACTCTGTTTTACTTATTGCAGGAAAAGGTCATGAAAATTCTTTAATTTTAAAGGATCAAAAGATTCCTTTTAACGATTCAGCTATTGTTAATGAACTTAAAGATGTTATTTAAAAAAACTACTGAAAACCTCGCAAATTTTGGAAACGGTAAAGCTTTTTGTGATGACTGTGAATTTAATGAAATTATTTTCAACTCTAAAGATGTTAAGCCTGGAGATATTTTTCTTCCTTTGAAAGGGGAAGTTCACGATGGGCACAAATTTATATCAGAAGCTTTTAATCTCGGCGCTATATGCGTGATTTCAGAAAATCATTTACCAAATAAAAATTATATTCATGTCGAAGACACGAATATTTTTTTAAAAAATATTGCAAAAAAACAAAGAGAATTATTTAAAGGCTTTGTAATTGGAATAACTGGCAGTAATGGTAAAACAACCGCAAAAGAAAAATTAGCAAATTACTTAGAACATAAAATTGGGAAAACAAAAATTTTTAAAAGTTATGGAAATTATAATAATTTTTATGGATTATGTTTTTCTCTTTTAAAACTCAATTCTGATCATGAGATTGGATGTTTTGAAATAGGAACTAGCCAAAAGGGAGAAATATCCAATTTATCCCAAATACTTAAAATGAATTTAAGTATTCTGACTAATATAGGAGAAGCTCACTTAGAAGGATTGAATAGTTTGAAAGGTGTTGCCAAAGAAAAAACTGATATCTTCAAATACACTCTTAACAATGGTTATTGTTTTGGCTTAATACCTAAAGCTTTTTTATATCTGGCAGAGGAAAAATCCTTCGGAAAAAATAAAAATTTCTATCACTTTAAATCTTCAGAAGATCTCTTAACAAGAGTTTTATTAACAATGAATAAAAATCTCTCTATTACAGATGAATCCGAAGAAGATATAAATAATTTCTTAAATAAAGATGCAATAGTTCCAGGAAGGTTTGAGATTAAAAAAACTAAATCAGGAGCAATAATTATTGACGATTCTTATAATGCTAATCCTGATTCATTTAGATATGCCTTTAAAAAGCTAAAAAACCCAAAACTCCTAAAAGATTCTATAAGTATTGAAAATATAGAAAAATATAAAAAGGTTTGTATTATGGGAAAAATGGAAGAGTTAGGAAAAAATTCTGAGAAACTCCATGAGTCCATCTTAAAAGAAGCGTCTTCAGTATTTGATATGGTGTTAGCCTTAGATTTTCTAGCTAAATTAGATTCACCTAATATAAAATTTATCAAAAGGAATGAATTGCATGAAGAATTAAACAAATATCTTTCTGAAAATTTTTTAGTTTTCTTCAAGGGCTCTCGTTCAGTTAAAATGGAAGAAATTATTAAAACTATTATTTAAAATGTTTTTACCATTATTGGAATATCTAGCTGATAGTTATGGGCCCCTAAGGATATTTAACTATTTTACGTTTAGGGCAATTTTAGCTACTTTAACCTCTCTTACTTTCATTCTTTTTTTTGGTAAGACTTTCATAAGTTTTATCGCAAAACAAAAGTATGGGCAGATTATCAGGGAGGAGGGACCTAAAAGCCATTTTGAAAAAAAAGGCACGCCTACTATGGGCGGTCTTTTAATTCTATTCTCAATTGTATTTTCCTGCTTCTGCTGGGGTGATCTAACAAATAAATATCTTGTAATTTCAATTGTTGTAACGTTCTTTTTTGGATTAATTGGCTTAATAGACGATTACCTAAAACTTAAATATTTAAATAGCAAAGGTCTCAAGGCAAGAACAAGATTGGGTTTGGAGATTATCATTGCTTTTTTAGCAAGTATTTTTATCTTCTTTAACGTAATAGATTCACAAGAAACTACTCTTTATTTACCATTCTTCAAAGACTTTGCTCTTCAAATGGGCTTTTGGTTTATCTTTTTAAGTGCTTTAGTAATTATCTCGACAGCAAATGCTGTAAATCTTACGGACGGATTAGATGGTTTGGCAATCATGCCATCTGTAATGGTCGCTGCTGGTATGGGAATAATAGCTTATATTTCAGGTAATATTATTCTCTCAGAATACTTAAATGTTCCCTATCTTTTTTACTCAACAGAAATAGTTATATTTTGTGGAGCAATTGTGGGTGCGGGGATAGGTTTCCTTTGGTTTAACACTTATCCGGCGCAAATCTTCATGGGAGATGTAGGCTCTTTATCTCTGGGAGCTGCTTTGGGCATAATCGCAGTAAGTATTAGACAAGAATTCATACTGATTTTAATGGGAGGAGTATTTGTTGTTGAAACATTATCAGTAATTATCCAAGTTGCGTCTTTTAAACTAACTGGCAAAAGAATTTTTAAAATGGCTCCACTTCATCATCATTTTGAACTTTCTGGATTAGAAGAGCCTAAAATAATAGTAAGATTTTGGATAATCACTTTAATTCTTGTTTTGTTTGCATTAGCAACATTTAGATTAAGATAAAAATGGATTCATCTAAGCCTGTGCTTATCCTAGGACAAGGAATAACAGGTAAATCCTTTATTAATTTTTTTAATACATTAAAAAAACCATTCATAACATTTGATACTAGGGTAAAAGAGCAAAGCTTCCATCTAGAAGAGTACCAAAAATTTAATATGGTTTCTGAGGATGAAATAAACCTCAATAACATAGACTTTATTGCTTGCAGCCCAGGATTTGATTTGACTCATAAATTAATTAAAACAGCGAAAGAAAAAAAAATTGATATCAAGAGTGACATTCAAATTTTCTTAGAAAAAAATAAGTCCAAAGCAATATTAATAACCGGAACTAATGGCAAATCTACAGTTTGTTCATGGTTAGAACTTATTTTCTTAAAAAAGAATATTGATTCACTAGCAATTGGAAATATTGGAAAGCCAGTGCTAGATTTTATAGAAACTGAGAAAGACTTCTTTA
>Ga0181379_1000728_pt1 | contig 15929 bp, 8 predicted proteins | sample 2SPOviralmetaG_FD_130115 | JGI IMG/M metagenome (GOLD analysis project Ga0181379, IMG submission 130115) | Marine viral communities from the oligotrophic San Pedro Time Series (SPOT) site, San Pedro Channel, CA, USA - 2 SPOT_SRF_2009-07-10 | ecosystem: Environmental > Aquatic > Marine > Strait... | reverse complement strand
TCCCATTCTAAAATAGGTTTTCTTTCTTCGGGGGGTAGGATTTTCTCAAATTGAAAATCGTCTGGATTGAACGCCATTTCTACTAGAATACCTTTTTACTATTTAGAACGCTTTGATCATCCATTTGGACCACACGTAAGGTGTGACCATTGGAACTTGATCTTGGGGTGAGAACGAGGGAACAGGAATCAACTGTTTAGTTTGTTGTAGTGTAAATGTACCAGGAAGAACTTGAATACCAACATCTAAAGCAGAGAATTCTAGGTTAACAGAACTGTTAATACCACCAGAGAAACTGTTGAGAGCAGAACTAGCAGTACCACCAGTCTCATTATTACCAAAACCATAGATGGCATCATCACCTACAGAAGTCAATGAAACATAGTGATTATGCTTCAATTTATTCACAGGGTTATATGATTTAACAGTAACTTCTTTCTCAGGAATGTCAACTGTACTAAGGAACTTTCTAGCATTCTCACCACCAAATGCTCCAGTCTGACCCGTAAATGGTATAGCAGCTAGATCAATATAAGAATTGATCTCATTGTACACCGCTCCAGTTATACCAGTTTGTTCAATAGTAACAGAACCATAACCACCAGTATCTTCAATACCTTGATAACCAGGTGTTGTTCCGTTAGACCAATTATTTTTAGTTCCATCCCACCAACCAGAATCATCACAACCGACAGATCCAGGTAAATTATCTGCCTGTAGATCATAATTTTGTAAAGCATATCCCCATAAGTTGAATGAGAACTGACCAGATGATTCAAATGTTGCCACTGTAGGTGATCCTAAATTAGCAGCATTAGGTGGTACAACATCAATACCAAATCCACCATTACCACCCCAGTTAACTCTACCTTTAAATCTGCCTGGGTCAGCAACACCAGAGATCAAATCGTGGAAGTGTAGAGGAACATCATAAATCTTTTCTGGTTTCAATCCAACAGGGCATACTGCTTTACCAGATGTAAAGAACTCGATCAATCCACTGACATCAGTATATCCAGTAGTAGATACCTGAGCAATACCAAAGTATTCAGATTCTTGTGCTGGTTGTCCAGTAGCAGGAGTAATAACCTGTTCTAGTTCATCAACACCAGGATCGCCAATAGTATCTACAAACCACATACCACCGAATGCTCCAGGTTCTTGATTACCAGGAGAACCAGATTGCTTGGTTGGTTTGAAGTCTGGAACTAATCCAGGTGATGACTGAGAATTGCCATCGATAACACCTGTTCCCTTAACATATCTATTTCTGTAATCAGGAACTCTAAAGTATACATCACCACCAACATTTTTAGCACCATAATCATATTCTAACACAGAGAATAGCAATGGATATTCTGCTGGATCGTAATATGCACCATCACAGTTAACCCAACTCGGGAATCTAGAGTCTGGTTTGCCATCAAGTTTGCCCCAGAAATCAGACTCAGTACCATCCTGGAATACAGGCATAATGGCACCAACAGGCAATCCATCAAATTTAGTGTTAATCCTAACTTGCTGACCACTAAATGTATTGCCAATATATTTACATGGCGTGATGGAACTATACCATTGACTCTTAATAGGATCTTGTACAGAAGCAGGTGTTTGAAGAGAGAATCCTGTTACGTAAGATCCAGCAAAAATAAATGCTGTTCTTGTAAATCCAGGGATCCCTGAAGATAATAGTCTAACAGTAAATGTTGAACCATTTGATACATTTGCTTGAGAACCTACAGTATATGTGTTGTATCCGCCACCTCCAACATTAATTTGGAGTCCATTTGTACCATACAATCCAATAGTAATCCCAGGAGATAGACCAGAAATTGTAATAGTCTCTGCTGCTTCAGTAAATACATCAGGAGCAGAAGCAAGTTGAGTAGCAAAAGAGAACTCATCGGGATCTGTACCAAACTGACCAGCAGTAACTACACTCCAAGGAGTTTCAAAAAATCCTGCTGTAGATGTAGAAAGACCTAATTTAGTATTAAATACCCTAGTCTCACCAACAACATCACTAGTTGTATACTGTAATGCTAGTGTATCAAAGTTATTAATTGTAGTTGTTGTAACACCTTCCGCCAATAATACGCCATTTTTAATGATACGTGCTAAGTCAGTGTTGGGTCCTTGGTCACCAGCACCCTGCTCAACAATAAAATCAACAGTAGTTTCAAGACCTTGAATTAGATTAGTATTACTTTCAAATGTTGTCAACAAATTAGCACCAACTTCATATATCCAAGTATAAGGATCAGGAGTTGAGTCCAATTCAGCAGCAGTCGTAACTTTCCATTCAGTTGGAGTTCCATTTCCAACAGTAACTTCGGTCTCTACCTCAGTTAAGAAATCAGCTGAAGATGTCAGTCTAATTGTAAACGTCTGTCCATTTAATATAGTAGCACCAGGACTGCCAGGAACGTAAGCAGCACCTTCTACACTAATCTCAGCACCAGCACCAACAGCAGTCATGGTTACGGGAACAGTAATGCCAGAAATTGTAATCTCTTCACTTACAACACTAGTTGATGGAGTTACACCATCAATTGGAGTTAAGAAGAACGGATTTGGAACCGAGTCTGGCGGTGGACCAGTATTAATATCCCAGTTAGCACTAGTATCGCCAACAGTAACACCGACAGTGTATGTGGTAAAGAATTGATTACCTGTGATTGCTTTTACTTGTACATATTCACCATTTGCTATTTGAGCAGAAGCCTGCCATCCTCCACAACTAGATTCTGATCCAGTACTACAAATTCTAATTTGTGATGTAAACCCAGGAGAAGTTACAGAAACAGCAACTGTTCCCGTAATACCTGTGATCTGTACAATATCAGAATAAACTTCTTCCTGAACTGTAGCACCATCTGTCGTAGAGAAAGCAAAAGGATCTGGTGTTACATCTTGCTGTGAATATTCAATGTAAACAGCGCCAGATTCACCACAAGCAGCACCTTGACCTTGTGGAGTTCCAGCACCAAGTAAAGTACAGTAAGTAGTATTATAAAAAGCACCACCACCTTGACCACCAGTAGCATCTAGATCGTTAGTTTGTAGTGGTATTTCAGTACCACTAACTACCTCTACATAACTAGTGATTAGTGTACCAGCAGTTCCATCATATCCACCACCACCGCCACCAGGACCACCACCTTGACCAGTTCTATTAGGAGCATCATCACCAGGCAAGTTGATGTTTATTGTTGACGTGCTTAAAGTGCCATTTGAATTATAATTACCATATTGAACATATAATGGAGTAGCAGTATCATTACCAGCGCCGCCACCGCCACCGCCTCCACCAGCCATAGCAATCAAAGTGCCATCACTTAGTGTTACAGCAGAAGCACCACCACCGCCACCACCCGAACCAGAAGGATCACCAGTGCCAGAGTCGCCGCCATCACCACCATAAGCATAACCGAATCCACCAATTCCGCCACCAGTTCCTGTTACATAATCACTACCATTTTCACCATTATCAGCAGGATAAATTCTTAGTGTAAAGTCAGGTTCTCCAAAATTGTTTAGTGGCCAAAAAGCAGTTGGTATACTAACCTTTAATCTGGTAACATTACCAGAACCACCAGGACCACCTGTACTATTAGGTATGTCAGCACCACCATATCCACCACCAGCACCAATTAGCGAGACGAAAAAGTCTTCACCAGCAAAAGCAGGAATCTGGAAGACAGTATAATCAGTAAAACTTTGACCGAACCATGTTTCAGTAATAAATTCGCCTAGGACATTAAACTGACTAGTATATACTCTAAATGTATCAAATAGAGCAAGACCATTAATAATATCAGATGTTGTACCAATTCTATATGTAAGTTGTGCCAAACCACCAGATCCAGAAGCGGCATTCTGTCTAACATATAGAATGTATGTTGTTGGTAGAATAGTAACTGACGAACCCCAGTTAATACCATCAGCACTAAGACTACCAATACCACCAGTAATTGATGCTGTTGTAGATTGATCTAATCCATCAATTTTTACTTCCTGAATTTGTTCTACACCAGGATCTGAAAGATATACGGGAGTAGCATGGAATGGATAAGGAACTGTTCGTGCTGCACGAGTGAACAGATTCATCTGGAAAGTCTTTTCAGCAAATGTTGGGGAACTTGGTCCACCTGTTGGATTACCGATAGTAGGATTACCATCAGGTGGTCCTTGTAACCTTACCTTAGCAGTTTGAAGAACTCCATAAGTAGCAGACGATGATTTTTTCAGGTTAATAATATCATCTTCTTCAACTATAAGTTGCTGTACCCATGTACCAGTATTATTTTTTCTAATAAAACCACCAGTACCATCAATAATGGCGGTCATCTTAACTCCCTGACCATTTAATGAAGCAACCGTATTTTTAGCAGTCGTTGGGTTGTCATTATTTAAATTTGTATATGGTGCTTCTAAGTCATTGTAAATTCCAGAAGTATATTCTGTGCCAAGACCCGTGATAGGTACATCAGCAAAATACATGAATCCAGGTTCAGCACTACTGTGTGAGTTATCAGCAGATACTAGAACTTTTTCATATTCTAAAACTTGTAATGTAGCTGTCTGTCCACCACCACTGATAGTAACAGTGTTTCCAATAGTATATCCATAACCAGGATCTACAATAATCAAGTCATTAAAACCAGCAGTAGTTACTTTAACTACCATACTATTACCAGTTCCACCGCTGACATTATAATTCTGACCAGGAATAAAACCACCAGTTGGTTGAACTCCAGTCAATGCAAGTTTAGCACCATATGTAAAAATAGGAGCGGCATCTACTGGATCTGGATATCTATCTACCTCAGTCCACGATTGCCAATTGTCGGTAACTGTACCAAGAGTTTGAGTTACCTGATAAGTACCTGCTCCGTATGTGCCAGCAGTAGTATTCTCATAATTCGTACCACCTCTACTATAAGTATCACCACCTGTAGCAAATACATTTAACGTACCTGTACGTTTCTGGGTATAATTAGGTCCATTAAGAATTCTTGTGTAGAGAGTGTCACCAAGGACAAGTTGATCACCAATAGATTGTGACCAGTTAACATTATCAGCAGAAATTTGTACATCACCAGTAGATGTTGCTCTAAGTACAACATCACCATCAAGACCAGTAATAGGAACATTATATCCAAAATAAGTAGAACCACCATCAGCAGGAATTATCTGATCTACTCTATCAGTAAAACCATATTGATTGATGTTTTGATCTTGTGCTCTAGTTGTAATACCCCATTGTCTAGAGAATGACGTAGATGGTTGTCCAATACCAGTACCAAATGTCTCATCACCTACATTAAAAGTAACTAGAGTGCTGGTAACATACCAGTCTGGAACTGTTACTCTTAATTGAATTTTATCTCCAGGTTGTAGACCACCAGTACCATTAGCAATATTAGCAGTGATAGATGATCTCCAAGAGTCAAAAGCACCACCTCTATAGATTCTAAACTGTGCTGTAGTATTGTTTGTATTACTATTCTTAGGACCGTTAGATACAGCAGAAATACTAGCAGGAATCGGAATCTCAATACTAGAGATATCAATTACTTGAGAATAATATGTAGTGTTTCGTTGGAATACATTTACCCCACCACTACTGCTAGTACCATTAAAAGCACCCGTAAATCCAGATTGATTGGTAAAAGTAAATGACTGTGGTAGAGCATCAGGAATTTTCGTACCAAAGGTAACTCCATCTGGATCAGTTCCAGTACCAATCTTTACATTGACAGTAACACTGGTGTTCCAGGTTCCTGGCGTTGGATATCTTACTTGAACGTTATCCCCAGGATTTACTGTTACGGGACTACTACTGAATGGCATGGATTACTACTCTATCACGTGCTATTTCTATTTGTTATTTAGGTCAGATTGTCTAACGTCAATCCAAGGACCATTATTAATTCTTACTTGTATCGGTTTATCTGCCGTGATTTCTTGGGATTGATCACCGTCAATTTTAAAGATCTTTGACTTATAATGAGGATGACTTGGATTTAAATTATTTACTACAGGAAATTTTTTCATAATGTACTCCAATAATGATTAGAAATATTCTGAAATAAAGCATCTTCGGCAGAAATGTCGTCGCCTTGGGAAAAATAATGAGTATAAGAATTTACGGATACTGTTTCTCCATCTTCTTTTGTAGTCACAGTCTTTGTAACACCTACTTGCTTTAGCAAAGGTCTAACTTCAATAGCATCTACAACTTCGGTTCTTTCAACTGCCATTTTAAATTTCTCTTACGTTTTGCCATGCTCCATTATTTATGCTGACCTGAGCATCAGGCTTATCCAATTTAACTTCTTGAGCAATTTCAATATCATCAGCAGTAATCTTAGCGGAAGTAGTAAATTCTAGTGGGGTGTTAACTACAAGATCAATATCCTCATATGGAAATTTACCTACATTATCAGCGTAATTAAATGTCTCTTTTACCACAGGTGCTTTGGTAGTTATAGTAACATTAACCGATCCACCAGGATAACTAACAGTTACTGTCTTACTATTTGTATTTCCATATGTAGCATTAGAAGCTACGCCTGACATACTAGTATTAAATGGTAATGAAGTAGTTCTCAACTGTACTGCTTGTCCATTAGTAAAGTTTCTTGATCCACTAAAAGATCCACCATTGCCAACAAAATTACCAGCTGTTGTTGATATCGTGGTAGGCATATCAACACCAGAAAGAGTACCAATATTGAGTGTATATAACGTACTAGCATTTAAATTAGTGAACGATGTAGTCCAACCATTTGATGGTGTATTATCATTTCTAACTGAAACACTAGCAGAAGCAGATTTACTACTATTAGGATTAGATACTGTTAAATTATAACTCCTAGATCTTGGACTATTACTACCTGCTGTTGTTTGTGGTAGATTAAAAATGCCTCTATTACCAGATGTTCCTACACTAAAAAATTCTCCAGCAGAACTAGTAATCGTCGCTGACGTACCATTAACAGAACTCCAATACAACGTAGTGGAATATTGAGGAGTGCCACCAGTACTATTTTGTGGATTTGGACTAGCGTAAAAATTATAAATTGTAACTGGGTCGTAATAAACATACAGCTGTCCTCCAGTAAAAATAGCATTACCTGAAGTAATTGTTACCGTTAAGTCATTATAATCACCATCAGCACCTTCACCTTGACTATCATCTAATCCAACAAAAGTACTTCCGCTAAATTGTAAAGCTGTACCACCTGCACCATTGCCGTAATGAGAAATTCCATTATAACTTCCAGCGCCGTAAAACCAGGAGACATTACCAGCGTTTGGTCCTACGGTAAATCCCCCCATGTTTATGAAATTTTCGTTTAAAGCATTTCTACCTACAGAAAAAGTTACGGTTGGCATATTAAATACTCCTTACATTTTGCCATGAACTGCCATTGATACTTACTTGAGCATCTCCATTGGAAACTTTGATTTCAACAGGAATTTCGATATCATCCATTCCAATCTGTGCTGATGTCAGATGTTGTGTTGGTGAGTTAGTAACCAGATCAATATCCTCATATGGATATTTATTTGTATTGTCAGCATAATCAAAAGTTTCTCCAACTATAGGTGCTCTAGTTGTGAAAGTAACATTAACCGATCCACCAGGATAACTAACGGTTACTGTTTTACTATTAGTAGACCCAGTATTTCCTGATGTTGGTAACGTAGTATTAAATGGCATTGAAGTGGTCCTTAACTGGACTGTATCTCCATTATTATAGTTTATAGTTGAACCAAATGATCCAAGCCTTCCTACAAAATTACCAGAACCTGATGTAGATATTGTGGTAGGCATATCAACGCCAGCAAGTGTACCAATGTTTACAACTACCTGAGTGCCAGGTTCTAAATTAATAAATGATGTTGCCCAACTATTTGACGGGGTATTATCATTTTTTACTTTAGCAGTTCTAGTTCTAGTTATAGTGCCGCCAGGACCTGACACTGTTATTGTGTAATCTTTTTCTCTAGGACTAGTACCATTAGCGTTTGATTGTAATCCCGTTGATTGATTTTTGGTTCCAGAAGAAGCAACAGAACCAATACCTCTGTTTATACTGACACTATCAGCATATGATGTGTTCCATACAATCTCAACTTTGTCATCAGGAATACCATCAGTGTTGTAATTATTTCCTACCGTATAGGTATTAATTTTTGGGGAATGATAATCCCACGTAATTCTACCACAACCACCAGCACCGCTTCCAGCATTACCACCATCATTTCCTGCCCCACCAGCACCATAACTAGCACCATTTCTACCGCCAGGACATGATGACTGATTTCCATTTGGATTAGTTCCTCTCCCACCTTTACCATTACCACAACGACCAGAGTTACCACTTGAGTTACCTGCTCCACCACCATCTTGACCATCGTCGTCATCAGCTCCACTACCACCAGATCTGACACTATCTCCAGCAGATCCACTACCACCACCGCCTCCACCAGCATCATCAGTACCAGTCCGACCACCAGTAGCACGAACATTAATAATATTGCCAGGACCACCTATAATTCGTGATGTTCCTCCATTAGTACCACTATCACAACTAGGCGATGATCCACCAGATCCTACAGTAATTGACAGTGTTTGACCCTCAGAAAAATTTCTAGTAGATACAGAAAATCCTCCTCCACCTCCTCCACCACCTTCATCATCACCATCACAATCTCTATATCCAGAGGCACCACCGCCAACAACTCTAGCAATAACACTTTTGGTAGCAAATGGTGCTGTCCAACTATAAGATCCAGGATTTGTGTAATTATTTGACGGCATTAGATACTCCTAGCGTTTTGCCAACCACCACCATTAATGCTCACCTGAGCATCAGGTTTATCAACTTTTATTTCCATGGGAATCTCAATATCATTGGCATTAATCTGTGCTGATGCTAAATGCTGTGTTGGAGAGTTAGTGATAAGATCAATATCTTCATATGGATATTTGTTAACATTATCAGCATAATCAAAGTCCTCACGGATCCTAGGAGCTGTTGTCGTTATAGTAATATTAACTGATCCACCAGGATAACTAACGGTTACTATCTTTGAATTAGTTTTGCCATAGATACCTGTTTCACCACTGACATCTGTATTAAATGGCAATGTAGTAGTTCTTAACTGTATTGTTTGACCATTAGTAAAGTTTTTAGATCCAGCAAAAGATCCACCAGATCCAATAAAATTACCAGAACCAGATGCATTAACTGTTGTTGGCATATCAATACCAGAAGCTGTTCCTATTGTTAGATCAACAACAGTAGAGGGTGATAAATTAGAAAATGATGTTGTCCAACTATTTGATAATGTATTATCGTTACGAGCTTTTACAGAAAGAGATGAACTAGTGGAACTAGTAGCATTACTAGCAGTTAAAGTATATGTTCTTGAAGAAGGACTACTACTACCTGCCACTGATTGAGGTAAGTTACCAATATTTTTAGAGTTTGTTCCATTACCATAAGACCAAGATTCTCCAGCAGAACTTGTTAGGGTAACACCATTAAAAGCATAACTAGTTTGCCAATTTAATGTAGTAGAATATTGAGGAAGACCTGATGTACTATTTTGTGGATTAGGAGTGGCACTGAAAGAATTAATTTGAGCAGAAGCATTAGACCATGAAACTGATACATAACCGTCTGATGCGCCTTGTCCAGCACTAGCACCACCAGCATTCATGTAGTTAATATTATATTTCGAGCCACCTGCTCCTCCACCGCCACCACCTCGGTTGTTATCTCGGCCATCAATACCGCCGCCGCCACCACCTGAACCGCCGCCTCCGCCGCCTCCTCCACCACCATCATTACCACCAGGGTCGCCACCTTGGCCACCGTTACCAGATCCAACACTACCTGCTGCAGAAGCATTAGTAGATTGAGCACCGCCGCCACCACCATTTCTATTATCGGAAGCACCACCACCGCCGCCAGATCCACCCATAACAATAACTAATACTCCGCCATCATAAACAGCGGATCCTCCGCCGCCTCCACCGCCACCACCTGAATAGGGAGGATCACCAGCGTTACCACCTCGACCACCAGAACCAACACCACTACCACCGTTACCACCAGCAGCGTTTGGTTGATTATTTACACCATTACTACCATTATTACCAACAGTTATTGTAAAATTTCTACTGATAAAATTTCGGTTAGACTTAAATGCAAACGATTGTACAGTAGTAGTACCACCGTTGCCACCGTCTGCGTCAGCATCGTCACCACCCCTACCACCACGAGCTCCACGAACTGTAGCAGTGATATTATATCCACTATTAGGAATATTAAAACTTTGACTACCAGGTGATGATCTAGTTACGGTTGGCATTTTAAATCTTGATAAGGTATTCTACTAAAATAAATGGAGGTGTTGCTTCATCTAGTTTTACAAGATCATTAGTAGTAAGAGTTACTTCTGACTTCAATCCAAAAGCATCAACATCAGTATTTACAAAGGAATATTTTAAATTGTTATTTAATGAAACAGTCGTAGATGACGGGAAATCAATTAGGTGTCCATGAGATACAACAGCGGATGCTCCAGTTGGAGATTGAATAGTAATTGCTTCATTAGAACCCTCGTTCTGACCATCATTGCCGCCCTGTGAAGCACCCGTGGTTTCACCAGTAAAAATAGAATCTGCCCAATTTCCAAGATAGTTAAAGACACCAACGTCAGCATCGTGACCATGTGATTGGAAGTTTTGTTCCGACAGAAATGCTTTTAGTGTTCTGTCATCGCTTGTAGTAGTACCAAAAGCGGGGTTGCCAATAAATTCATTATTACCAGGAGAAATAACTTCAAACTCCCCACTATATGTTAGTGTAGTTTTGTCTCCAATTAATGATACCACGCTAACTTCAGATCCAACTCTATATGGTTTAGTTGAATTCTCATTTGTTACTCGATCATTTAAATAAGTACCAGAAGCATTACCACCTTGAATATACTTAGATCCTATATCGGGTAGTATGAGTTGATTATCAGTTAATTCTTGTTCAGGTCTTCTAAATTTTGAGTTTTGACCTGTTCCTAATATCTGTGCTAAAACTGGATATTCAACAGCAGCAAGAATTGAACCATCACATCTCAAAAAACCAGCAGGAAGTAAAGTCTTAAAGTTTCCTTGATCGGGAACATTAACAGCACCTAAGCTAACAGGAAAAGGTATGATAGTGCCCGTAACGCCACCATATCTCGCTCTTTCGTTTGTGTAAAATACTGGCATTAGTATGCTCTAATTAGGTTGGTAATAGTAATAGAAGCCACTCTTGTGGTAAATGTAATCTGTAGTGCTCCATCAATAGAATTTGGAGTTACATTAGGTTGAGCTAGGACTTGTAGTTGTTCTACAACATCCATATTAGAACCATCATAAACAATATTGAATGACCCATCATGATCGTGTGTTTCAATAACATCTTGAACCCCTCCCCCTGTCAAACTATCATTCAAAAATGAGATACCAGCGTGATTAAATAGTGTTTTTGTAATTCCATGAGTATTATCTGATCCAGAAGTACCAGAGTCAAAGTTTGGAGATTTAATTGTTTGAGAGTTATCCGAAAATGGAACTCTATATCCAGGAGCAAATTTACCACTGGCTTTCAAAGCAACCATGTTAGGATCAGATGAATCAGCTGATGAACCAGATGTATGACGTAAGTTCCAATGAGCACCAGCACCAGTAAACCAAGTTTTACCAAGACCATGACCTGTATTGCCAGTGCCATATGGTACGTGTTCAGCAACAGGCAGTGTGCCACCAACCGAAGCAATAGTATATCTACCAGAACCAGTAGTAAATGGAGAATTATTTAAAGATGTGATATTATCTGTAGGAGAGTTACCAATCCAAAATCCAGTTTTAACGTCGGCGCTTCCAGCACAATCAAGTGACGTTGGCAGTGGACAATAAGGTCCAAACGGAGCAAAGTATCCAGATGGACATGGATGAACTCTATTATAAAATTCAGTGAAGTTTACTTCAGGTGTGGCAAATACACAAGCGCCCCTACCAGGATTTTCTCCAGCATCACCACTGTTAGTTGATTTATATGTTCCTTCATGAAAGTGCTGTGGAAAATGTTCTCTTCCTAGTTTTCTAGGAACAACAAAAACTTCTTTAATAGAGAATCCATCAATAATAGATTGACCTGTAATTGTACCTTCAAAGTACGAGTTACCAACTTTAGTAACAGTAACAGCAATATCATTAGCAGTAGAGACGCCACCATCAGTAGCAAATGTAGTTCCAGGAACAACTAGTTGATCTCCAACTTCATATCCCTGTCCTTTGACTTTAGGAATGATATCATACGAATTGTCGGTATTAATAACAACGGTAAATAAAGCACCAGAACCACTAACAGATGCTCCAGTATCAGCATTTGTTCCGTTAGTTGCCACTACATTCTTATACTGTTTTGTAGTTGCTACAGTTGGTGCTGTACCAGTAGTGACAATACTAACAATAGTTCCAGCTGGATCAGGTGTATATGTAAAATTTAAATCTGTCTTAGCATTTGTAACATTAGGTGGACCAAGATCTCCAGGTTCAAATCCAGGTACAGAATCTCCCAGGAAATCTTCAATAACGTTTAAAGCACCAGGATTATCAATTTCGGAAGGAATTACCCCAGTAGTTGAATTGTATACACCAAAATAAGCAGTAGAAATATCTGCCAGTGCTTTGTTATTTGTTTGTGGTAACCTAAATGTACCCGTATAATTAGGGAAATTGCCGCCAAAAGCAGTACCACCATATGTGTCACGTAAAATACGTGCTAATAGTGGATAGTCTGCTGCCTCAATTTCAGCACCATTACATAACAACCAACCATTTGGAATCTCAGAAAGATTTCCTCCCCATGGTTGTAGCGAACCAATAGGGAGTCCTTTTTGTGTCTTAACTACGTTGTATCCTGCCATTAGATTTCTACCAACCACCAACCTTGTGTTGTTGATGGAGCACCAGTGGTGGTTCCATCAAAGTTTGTACTACCTAGGTATATCAGACCAAATCCAGCATGTGGAGTCTGAACGACAAGTTCACCACCGTTGTAGTTAATACTACTTAGGTCAGGAGTATTGCCGTTTGTATTATCACCCTGGACAGCGATATTATCTTTAGCTCTTACTCGTAGTGAAACGTTATAAGTTAGGTTACCACCAACATCAACAATTCTGATACAGTCGCCCGTGACTGGGGTTTCTGGTAGTTTGAGAGTTGTATCAGAAGAAGGAGAAACAAAGTAGTTGACATTAGATACCAGATCAAATACCTCTTCACCAGCACCAACAAACGCCCACTTTCTAGCACCATTTGGTGTGAAGAATCCTTCCTGACCAGCGAAGTTCATCGAACCATCAACTTCAACCTCGAAGAGTTCTTCTGGTTGCTTAGTCTTGAGGAAGGTAAGAGATACGCCGCCGTTAGCAAGACTACCAGTTGTATGTGTTGGTTGAGTGTTACCTAGATTTCCGTTACCAACAACAGTATAAATGTTACCGCTGTAATGAATAGTATCTCCATCGTTAACAGCACCACCATTAGTCCAATCAGGTGACTGATCAATCTTATTGAGTTGGAAGTTACCACCATCAATCTGTACAGGACCAGAGATCTTACTCTCAGTAGTTCCCTCGACAGTTATATGACCAGCAATTGTAAGGTTACCAGTGCTATTCTGAAGGATAAGTTTCTGATCGGTAGGACTACCAATTAAGAAGTCGCCAATACTTATAGTAGTGAGACCAGTCTCGGCATCAACAGTCAACCTATCACAGTTAGGACCACTAGCACCAAAGTCACCCTTCAGGCAGGTTTCTCCAGTAGCAGAATCAACACTGAATGTAGTAGTAGGATTAGAACCACCAGTGGTAATTTGAAGTGTCTGAGATCCAGCAACTGTAGAACCAGCAAGAGTAAAGTTGGAGTTAACCGTTACATTACCTAAAATGTTAGTTTCGCCATTTGTAGAATCAATAGAGAACTGTTCAACTGGAGAGTTATCAGAACCATCAGTAACAACAAATCTCTGTGGAGAAGTTGTATTGATGTCAGTGATAATTGCCAATTCACTGTCAGTGAAGCGTAGAATGTCGCCTTCTCCAACAGAACCAGAGAAGTCACCAGTATTAACATCTTCTAGTGTACCACCTGTAGTGCCGCCAAGACCATTAACCTGATCAATGAAGCTAACATCTTCTGCTAGATCATATCGAATAAGTTCAGCATTATCTGGGTGATCCGTTCTTAGATATTTGAAACTAGAAGCTTCAGCAGAACCAGGAAGATCAGCAGGAGTTCCAGCAAGCATACTACCGTCAACGGTATTACGCTGGTTCATTGCTCTCTTAACTTTAACCTGAAGAGAATCGTTAGTGATGTTGTTCAGGTTAGTGAGTTCAAGAATCTGTACAAGTTCACTGTACTGCTCACCAACAGGAGCAGCACCTTGTGTAGAATCACCACCAGTAAACTTGACCTGTCCAGCAGTAACTGAAGCAGCGATAGTCTTACTTAAAGTAAATGTAGTTCCAGTAATAGCAGTGATCTGAGCAAACTTAGTACCATCACTAAAGGTAGCATCTTGATCTACATCAATTCTTACCCATGTGTTGAGAGTGTCGAAGCTAGTAGCGTTAGTTACACTAGTAATAGTAGCAGTATTAGGACCAACGTTAGCAGTAAATGCTGTTGGGTCGAAGATTGCTAGTCTAGAACGGTCAATTAGTAGGAAAGCACCAACTTCAAAGATCGTAGTGTTGGATGGAGTAGTAAATGGTAGGTAATACTCATCGCTAGCAGCAGTTCCACCAACAGCATCAGCAGTACCGCCAAAGAAACTTGAATCTTTGTCAATGAACTGACCAATAACACTCTTAGTAAAGAGGTCAATGTTAGCAAAGTCGCTATCACCTTGTGTATGTGCTACAGCATCAGTAGAGAACGAACCTCTACGTACTTCAAACTCACCAGAGTTAAGACCACCAGAGAGTGTTACATCACCCTCAAGAGTAGCAGCAGATTTAACAACCAGACTGTTATTGATCTGGGTAAATCCACCCTGAGCGCCGATAAAGGTTCTGGAAGCAGCACTACCAATATACAACTTAGAAGTTGTAACCGTGAATAGATTAACTCGTTGAGCAGGAGAACTTAGAGTAGCAATACCAGTACCACCCACAAGTGCTGTACCAATGCTTAAGTCACCATCAACCTGAGTAAATCTAGTTTGTAGTTTAACAACCGAACCGTCAGCTAGAGAGTTAGATTGCTTGGCATAAGCGCCACCGATACGTACAACAGATACAGAGTCAGTATCTATTAGATTAGAAGTACCTAAAGCAATAGAAGATTTCTTACCACCGCTATGAACTTTAAAGACAGAATCTTGACTAAATGTACCGATGTTAACTTCTTGATTAGCAGCGGTTGGTGAGATGTTAATGATCTGAGGTAAAGCTTCTGAAGTATCACTACCAGAAACAGAGTTGCCGATAAAGAGATTTCTTGCTTCCGAAGCAAAGTATACAGTAGTAGCACCACCATCAAGCAAACTGAAAGATGGTGACAGTGTAGATAGAGATCCTCCGTTGATCTGTAAATTCTCTTCAAACAGAGCATTCTCTGTTAGTCTCATATCACCAACAACAGTCAGTGTGTGGTTAGTATCGCCATCACTGACGTTAATACCAACTCTACCACCAGTAACAGTTCTAGCATTTCCTGTTGACTGTCCAGAATGGTTACCTTGTAGACCATTTGTTGTAGCAACTCTAAATGTTGCTCCTAGATTAGGTTGTGTTGAATCACCACCAATTAGTAGAGCATTGTTTTGCTCAACAAACGTTCT
>Ga0181379_1000726_pt1 | contig 15936 bp, 19 predicted proteins | sample 2SPOviralmetaG_FD_130115 | JGI IMG/M metagenome (GOLD analysis project Ga0181379, IMG submission 130115) | Marine viral communities from the oligotrophic San Pedro Time Series (SPOT) site, San Pedro Channel, CA, USA - 2 SPOT_SRF_2009-07-10 | ecosystem: Environmental > Aquatic > Marine > Strait... | reverse complement strand
GTATGCATGGTATCACATTGACAACTGCTATGGGTAATGATGATTGGACCTGCCAAGTAGCAGGTACTGGAGGTGGTACAAGTCATGGATATGCTACATTAGATACTGGTATCTGGGGCGGAAGTGGAGATAAGCCCTATCGTTCAACTACGCAAGTAAATTTTAGAACTATTAACGCAGCTACTAATGACTACGCTGACCACAGCGATGTTAATGTTCTTTGTCATGGAGATTTAGCATGAGTACATTAGTTATAGATACTATACAAGGTAAGACAACTGCTGGTTCGATTAATGTTCGTGGTGAAGGTTCGAATAACACAAACTTACAACAAGGGTTAGCAAAACAGTTTGTTAATATTGATGCATCTACATCAACACCATCAGTTGAAAATAGTTTCAATGTTGCATCTTTAACAGATCAAGGTACAGGTTTATTTGATTATAATACTACTAATAATTTTTCAAACGCCAAGTTTTCTGGAGCAGGATCACATGATGTTTATAGTGCCCGAGCTGGTGCAATTGAATCTTCCGATGACAGAGGAAACAGTACATCTAGAGTTAGAACAAGAGTAAATAATTCTAGTGGATCGGCATTTGATAGTAGAGAAATAATGTTTAGTACACATGGAGATTTAGCATGACAATTGAAACACCTGAATTTCAGGGAACACATTTATGGGAACGATTACACTGGGCGAAAGAAAAACTTGAGCCTATACAATCCGATTACAGAGTTGTTTGGGAAGATCCAAACGAACCTGATGCACCAGCAAAGATTACGGTACCAGATCCAAACTGGATGGCTTGTGCTTTACAAGGTGGCATACTTCCACCAGTAGAAGTTTATTGGGAACTCAAGAAAGATGAGGCTCAACCAGATTTTAAGAAACATACAAGAGGTTATCTACTACATAATACAAAACCGGTTGATAAGATGACTGAAGAAGAAGCAATTGAGTATTTAATAATGAAAGACATACCAGAACATGTATGGAAAGACTATGATAAGTCTAATCGTAAGAGATTAGTAATTTGTAAAAAACAAAATCTCCCAGGTCATAGAACATGGCGTAATTCGTGGAAGATTAATCAAGAGCTAGTAGCATAAGGAGAGAGAAATGACTACAATGATTCAAGACAAGAATGGTGTAATTGCTGCAGCACCTTCATCAGTACCAGACAGGCATTTTAGAAATGCATGGGTATTTGATGATGATAAAGCAGCTATCACTGAAGATATAACTGAGGCTAAAAAAATATTTCAAGATAAGATAAGACAAGTCAGAGGACCTCTTTTAGATGCAGAAGATGTTGTATACATGAAAGCATTAGAAGCCGATGATGCATCTGCTAAAACTGCAAGTGTAGCTAAGAAGAAAGCACTTAGAGATGCACCAGCAGCAAGTGCTATCACAAGCGCAGACACAATAGCTAAATTAAAAGCTGCATGGGACGAGACTGTTTTAGGAGCGAGTCCTTATAAATAGAATAAAATAAGGATTCAATCATGGCAGTTCCTAATTCACGTGCAACATTAATTGATTATTGCAAAAGACGCTTAGGCGAGCCTGTAATAGAAATAAATGTAGACGAAGATCAGCTCGAAGATAGAGTTGACGAGTCATTGCAATTTTACCAAGAGTATCATTCAGATGCCACAGTACGTACGTACTTAAAGCATGAAGTTACAGCAACTGATGTATCAAATGAGTACATACCTATATCGTCAGACATATTGTTTGTATCGAAACTACTTCCTTTAACTAGCTCTTTTAATACAAGTAGAAACTTTTTTGATATTAAATACCAGATGATGCTAAATGATGTTGCTGACTTAATGAATTTTGCAGGTGATTTAGCTTATTATGAACAAATGCAACAGTATTTATCAGTACTTGATATGAAACTCAATGGTCATCCACAGACACAATTTGCAAGAAGACAGGACAGATTATATATTTTTGGAGATTTTTCAGATAAAGATATCAAAGAAGGTGATTTTTTAGTTGCTGAAGTTTATACTAAAGTAGATCCAGATACTCATACATCAGTATACAATGACATGTTTGTTAAGGAATACACTACTGCTCTTATAAAACAACAGTGGGGTATGAACTTGATAAAGTTTGAAGGTATGCAATTGCCAGGAGGAGTTATTTTAAATGGAAGACAGATATACGATGATGCTACAGGCGAGATCGAAAGATTAAGAGAAAGCATGCGATTAGAGCAAGAAGTTCCACCAGACTTTTTCGTAGGATGATATGGCAACTAATTTATATTTCAGTCAAAAGGTAAAGTCCGAACAGAACCTATACGAAGATATTGTAATAGAATCTCTTAAAATGTATGGGCAAGACGTGTACTATTTGCCAAGAGATATCGTCAATGAAGATAGAATCTTAGGCGATGATCCAGAATCGAGTTTCAATTCATCTCATACAATAGAAATGTATATTGAAAATACCGAAGGTTTTGAGGGTGAAGGAGATTTATTCACAAGATTCGGTGTGGAGATACGAGATGAAGCTACGTTTGTTGTTTCACGTAAAAGGTGGGAACAAACTGTACAAAGATATGACAACGAAATAACATCTACAAGACCTTCTGAAGGTGACTTAATATACCTTCCATTATCTAAATCATTATTTCAAATATCTCATGTAGAACATGAGATGCCTTTTTATCAATTAAGTAATTTACCTGTCTATAAAATGAGATGTCAGTTGTTTGAATACACTGGAGAAAATTTAGATACAGGTGTTGATACTATAGACGAAATTGAAAAGAAGTACGCATACAAATATATACTTACACTCACTAATACTCGCGATAGTGCAGAAGCTACACCAACGATTGTTGGAGGACAACTTACAGGTATTACAATAGTGGATAGCGGTAGTAACTACTTCGATGCTCCATCGGTAAGTATAATCGACTCATCTGGTGTTGGTGCTTCTGTAACTTCAACTGTTGATAGCAATAGTGGTGGAATAACTAGTCTTACTATTACTAACCCAGGAACTGGTTACACTAGTAGCCCGACTATTAAATTCGGTTCACCTTCACTAACTACTTTCCAAGTAGGTGAAACTGTATTAACTCAAAGCGGATCTACACAAATGAGGGCTGAAGTTGTTAAGTATTCAGACTCTGATGATAAACTTCACTTGATACATGCAGGTGCAGATGATGGTGTATTCCACACGTTTAGTGTAGGTAAAAAAGTTATAGGCCTTAAATCAGGAGCAGGTGGAATTATTAATTTAGTAGTAGAAGATAACCAACTTTCTCAAAATGAACAGAATGATGATTTTAGTACAGGTACAGACTTCATAGACTTTTCAGAAAACAACCCATTTGGAGATGCGAGTAACAACTAATGTTTGGTGGACACTTTTATCACGAAAAAACTAAAAAGGCTGTTGCTTTATTCGGCAGACTGTTTAATAATATATATGTGATTCGAAAGAATTCATCAGGTGCAGTGATAAGTCAAATTAAAGTTCCTTTATCTTATGCACCTAAACAAAAGTATCTTGAAAGAGTTAGAGAAAATCCAAATTTAAATGATGATACTTCAGTTGCAATCAAGCTACCAAGAATGTCATTTGAAATAACATCTATAGCATATGATGCAACCAGACAGTTAGCAAAGTTATCCACATTCAATACTACTGCATCAGATGCAAATGTAAATAAAAGACAAAAGTTTTTTACACCAGTACCATACTCAATAAACTTTCAGTTAAATGCATATGCTAAATCACAAGATGATGCATTACAAATAGTAGAGCAAATACTGCCTACATTCAATCCGCAGTATTCTATAACTATTAAACCCTTTGGCACTGAATATCCTACTCTCGTAGAAGATATACCTGTTATTATACAAGGTGTTTCATTCAGCGATGATTTTGAAGGTGCGATGGAACAAAGACGAACAATAATATATAGCATGGACTTTGAGATGAAGATAAGTTATCACGGTCCAATTGCTGACACCAATGTTATTCGTAGTAGTATTGCTTCATTATTTGATATAAATGCAGGACTCAGCGATTCTGATGTTGGTCTTGAAACAATAACAGTAACACCTAATCCTACCAGCGTAATTGGTTTGGCTGACAGTGATTTTGGATTTACAACAACCATAGTGGATAGCGCATAATGTATGAGTATAGATGTAAGGTAGTTAAAATAATAGACGGTGATACTGTAGACGTAGATATAGATTTAGGTTTCGGTGTTTGGATGCACAAAGAAAGAGTAAGATTATACGGAATCGATACTCCTGAATCAAGGACTCGTGACTTAGAAGAAAAAAAATATGGACTTGCTGCAAAAGCATTTTTAACTGGCATGTTAGATGATCCGGCTGGTATAATACTTAAAACACATAAAGATGCAACTGGCAAGTTTGGTAGAATACTAGGCGAGTTATGGAGAACAACTAACTACGCTGATCAATCAATAAATGATTACATGGTAGAAAAACATCATGCAGCTGCATATATGGGACAATCAAAAACTCATATAGAGGAACAACACTTGAAAAATCGTAAACTGGTGACATTAAATGAAGAGTGATACAAGCAAATTCTTTCCTCCTGAAGAAAAGAATGTTGATAATGATTATAAGTATTCAAGAGATACATACTACGAATTAGTGGAAAAAGGAAAGCAGAGTCTTGAACTCATGATTGAAGTTGCAAGAGAGAGCGAACATCCACGAGCATTTGAAGTTCTATCTGGAATGATTAAAAACATTTCTGATGTTAATGATAGACTTATGGATTTAAATAAAAAGAAAAAAGATTTAGATAGAAAAGAAGAAATAAAAAATATTGCAAATACTACAAACAATTTATTTGTTGGGTCAACCGCTGAATTACAAAAAATACTTAAGAATGATACGGACCTAGTAGATGTCACGCCAAAACCTAAATGAAAATTATCTAGGTAATCCTAATATTAAAAAAGATGGTATCGTTCAAAATTGGACGGAAGACCAAGTACGCGAGTATGCGAAGTGCATGAAAAGCCCTGTGTACTTTGTAGAAAAATATTCAAAGATAATTTCGTTGGATAAAGGTTTAGTTCCATTCGAATTATATCCATACCAAGCTAAGATGTTTAATAAGTTTCAAGCACATAGGTTTAATGTTGTTTTAGCGTGTAGGCAATCTGGTAAATCTATATCTGCATGTGGTTACTTGCTTTGGTTTGCTTTATTTCAACCTGAAAAAACAATTGCAGTATTAGCTAATAAAGGTGCTACTGCTCGTGAGATGTTGGCAAGAATAACAATAATGCTTGAGAATATACCTTTCTTTCTTCAACCGGGTTGTAAAGCTTTGAATAAATCTAATATTGATTTTAGTAACAACAGTAGAATTATTGCAGCTGCAACATCAGGACAATCAATAAGAGGTTTATCGGTTAACTTATTATACTTAGATGAATTTGCATTCGTTGAAAGAGCTGCAGAGTTTTATACATCTACATATCCAGTTATATCATCTGGTACAGACACTAAAATTATAGTTACATCTACTGCAAATGGTATAGGTAATACCTTTCATAAGATATGGGAAGGCGCAGCTCAAGGTGTAAACGAATATAGTTACTTTAGAGTTGACTGGCACGATGTACCCGGTCGTGATGAAAAATGGAAAGAAGAAACTATAAACAATACTTCTCAAATACAATTTGATCAAGAGTTTGGTAATACATTTTTTGGAACTGGAGATACACTTATCAATGCTCAAACATTGTTAGATCTGAGAGCATCACATCCAGTTCGAAAATTAGAAGGTGGGGACATATTAATATATAAAGAACCTATCAAAGGCCATGATTATATTTTAGTAGCAGATGTATCAAAGGGAAGAGGACAGGACTACTCTTCTTTTTCCTTAATCGATATTAGCGCTCGCCCGTTTGAACAGGTTGCTGTGTACCGCAATAACACTATATCTCCATTACTCTTCCCTAATATTATATATAAGTACGCAAATGTCTACAACAAAGCTTATTGCATTATTGAGTCTAATGATCAAGGTGGAGTAGTTTGTAATGGTTTATATTATGATTTAGAATATGAAAATGTTCATGTTGAATCTGCAGTAAAAGCGAATGCAGTAGGAATTGAAATAACTCGTAAATCTAAAAGATTAGGCTGTAGTGCATTAAAAGATTTATTAGAAAATAGTAAGCTTAAAGTAGTAGATGAACAAACAATATTAGAAATATCTACATTTGAAGCAAAAGGCCAAACATTTCAAGCTTCTGTAGGAAACCACGATGACTTAGTTATGAATTTAGTTTTATTCGGTTACTTTGTTTCTTCAGCATACTTTTCTAATTTAACAGACTTAAATCTCAAAGATATAATATTCAATCAGAAGATGAAAGAAATCAATGAAGATATAGTACCTTTTGGGTTTATTGATGATGGTTCTGAGTTTATTCAGAAGATTGAGACTAAAGATGACCCTTGGCAGATCGAATATGATAGAGATCTGTAATATTATAAATAAGATATAATTGATCAATCGTATTATGAAACTTGTAATTAAAAATAAGGAATAATTTAATGGCACTATTTTCACCATCGGAATCACCCGCGGTTGTTGTCAAAGAGATAGACCTGACTGGAGGAGTGCCTAATGTCCAGTCAACTACCGGCGCAATCGTAGGAAACTTTAGGTGGGGACCAGCAGAGAAAAGAACTTTAATCGCTAACGAAACAGAGTTAGCTGAAAGATTTGGATCTCCTGACTCGGCAACCACTATAGACTTTCATTCAGCATCATATTTTTTACGCTACTCAAGTGCACTTCAAGTAGTAAGAACTATTGATGGAACAGCAGACAATGCAATATCAAAATCATCTGACAGTGCGGGTGTTACACCTACAGCTGCAGTTGTAAAGAACGAAGAAGACTTTGAAGCACAAGCAGCTACACTGACAGCGGCTACACACACCTTTATTGGTAGATACCCAGGATCACTAGGTAACGATATACAGGTTCAAATGTGTCATGCTAACGACAGTGCATTTACTAATTGGGCTTTTAAATCTGAATTCGATGCTAAACCAGCAACATCTAATTATTTAACAAAAAAGAATGGTACTAACGATGAAGTACATGCTATTATTTTAGATAAAGACGGTAAATTCACCGGCACTAAAAATGCAGTACTCGAAAGATACTCATTCTTGTCTTTAGCTAAAGATGCTAAAGCAGAAGATGGTACTTCTATATATGTTAAAGATGTTATTAACGAAAGATCAGAATACGTCCACATGGCTGGATTTGATTCTGCTGTAGCTGCAAACGTAACTATAAACGGAAGATTTGCACTTGACAGTGGAGACAACTTTCTTTCAACAGGAGCATCTAACTTTAAAACACCAATAACATTTAACTTTAGTGGCGGATCAGACTGTAACGCTATTGGTACATCTCAAATCGCAACTGGTTTCGATCTTTTCGAAGATAAAGACCAAGTTGAAATCGATTTCTTAATTGCACCAAGTATGGTAAGTACTACAGATCAAACTACTATAGTTAATGACTTAATTGCAACAGCTCAATCACTAAGAAAAGATTGTGTAGTAGTTGCATCACCGGCAAGAGATGACGTGGTAGGTTTAACATCTGCATCAGACATTGTAACTAACGTAGTTGCAACAGCTGATACATTTACTAAATCATCATACTTATTTAATGACGGTAACTTTCTAAAAGTATATGATAAGTTTAACGACCAATTCATACATATACCTGCAGCTTCTTCAACTGCTGGTCTTATGGCGGCAACTGACATAAACAGAGCGGCATGGTTCTCACCTGCAGGTTCTAGACGTGGACAGTATCTCGGCATAACAGCATTGGCTTATACACCTACTAAAGGTCAAAGAGATACCTTATACAAAGCAAGTGTAAATCCAATTGCAAATATTCCAGGAGCTGGCGTAATACTATTCGGTGATAAGACAGGACTCAGAAGAGCATCAGCTTTTGATAGAATCAATGTAAGAAGATTATTCTTAATACTTGAAAGAGCTATCAGCAGAGCGGCTGAGCAAGTACTCTTTGAATTCAACGATGAATTTACAAGAGCAGAGTTTGTCAACATCATTGAACCAGTACTTAGAGAAGTAAAAGGTAGACGAGGTATAACAGACTTCAGAGTTGTAGCAGATGCTACTAATAACACTGCAGCTGTAATTGATAGAAACGAATTTAAAGCAGACATATTCATTAAGCCTGCACGTTCTATCAACTACGTTACACTGAGTTTTGTAGCTGTAAGAACTGGCGTTGACTTCCAAGAAGTCGTCGGCACGGTTTAAGGAGGTAGAAAATGGCAGTACTAGGCGTAGATGATTTTAAATCAAAGCTAAGAGGCGGCGGGGCAAGACCTAACCTTTTCAAAGCTACAATCAACTTTCCAGGATATGCAAATGGCGATCCAGAACTGACTTCTTTCTTATGTGAGACAGCTCAGTTACCGGGATCAACACTTGGCCAGATAATTGTACCATTTCGTGGTAGACAATTAAAAATGGCTGGTGACAGAACATTTGATGTTTGGACAGTAACAATAATCAACGACACAGATTTCGCAATAAGAAATTCAATGGAGAGGTGGATGAATGGTATGAATGCACACAGTGCTAATACTGGACTAACAACTCCTATTGCTTATGAAGCAGATCTCTTTGTCGAGCAACTTGACAGATCAGGTGATACTCTTAAAAAGTATACGTTCAGAGGATCATATCCACAAGATATGTCTCCAATAGATTTGAACTATGGTACAAATGATGAAATCGAAAGATTTACAATCACATTTGCTTACCAGTACTATGAGACTGATACTACAACTTAAGTATAAATACTAGGAGAGTCAAATGGCTCTCCTAACTTAAAGGAATTATTATGGCAGACGGCACACTTAAATTATTTGGTTTTGAAATTACAAGGACTAAAGACAAACAGTCTATAAAGTCAATCGTTCCACCAAGAGACGATGATGGTGCAGGCTACGTTACTTCAACTTCAAGCGCAGCACACTATGGTCACTACATCAATATGGAAGGCGATGACTCAAAAGATAATGTACAACTAATATTAAAGTACCGTGGTTCAGCCATGCATCCAGAAGCTGATGCAGCAATAGAAGATATTGTAAATGAATCAATTACGTCAGGCGATATGAAGCCTTCTATAACTCTTAACGTAGATAGAGTTCCAGTAAGTTCTTCAATTAAAAAGCAAATGCTTGAAGAGTTTGACAACATATATAACATGTTAAATTTTAAAGAATTAGGACACGATCTTTTTAGAAGATGGTATGTTGATGGTAGAATATATCATCACTTAGTAGCAGATGAAAGCAATCTATCTGCAGGTATTCAAGAAATAAGATATGTTGATGCCGCTAAAATCAGAAAAGTAAAACAAGTTCAAAAGAAAAAAGATCCAGTAACTGGTGCTTCAATAGTTGAAAAGGTTGATGAGTTTTACATTTATCAAGAAAAACCTGGGAATCAGCAGAGTGCAATTAAGTTAAGTAATGACTCTGTAAGCTATTGTACTTCAGGATTATTAGATGAACACCGAAAGAAAGTTGTTTCATTTTTACATAAAGCACTAAAGCCAATTACACAGTTAAGAATGATGGAAGACTCATTAGTCATTTATCGATTAGCTCGAGCTCCTGAAAGAAGAATGTTTTATATCGATGTAGGTAACTTACCGAGAGGTAAAGCCGAACAATACATGAAAGATATTATGGCCAAGTATCGTAACAAACTCGTTTACGACGCTAAGACAGGTGAAATACGTGATGATCGTAAACATATGTCAATGCTCGAAGATTTTTGGCTACCAAGGCGAGAAGGTGGAAGAGGTACTGAGATATCAACTTTGCCTGGTGGAGAAAATTTAGGACAGATTGAAGATATTATATACTTTCAAAAAAGATTATATAGATCTCTTAATGTGCCGTTAAACAGATTAGAACAAGAACAACAGTTCTCTTTAGGTAGAGCAACTGAAATAAGCAGAGACGAATTAAAATTTCAAAAGTTTATTGATAGACTTAGAAACAGATTTGCTACTTTCTTTTATGATATATTGAAGAAGCAATTATTAATGAAAAATATTATCACTGAAGAAGATTGGATGAAGTGGAAAAACGAAGTCAATCTTGATTTCACACGTGATAATCACTTTTCAGAATTGAAAGAAGCAGAATTACTCAGAGAGAAGATACAAACACTCGATCAAATACAGAATTATGTCGGTGAGTATTTCTCTAAATCATGGGTGCAAAAGAATATTCTTCTTTTTGATGATGATGAAATCGAGAGAATGGATAGTGAAATAGCTGCAACTCAGCAGCAAGAACCAGAAGACGATCAAGGAGCGCTATAATGGCTGAAGAACAAGAAACTAATAATGTAGATACTATTGAAGATTTAATTCAACATTCATTAGCACAAGACTACAATAAAGCAAACGAAGTATTTGGAAATGTCATGACTACTCGAGTGGCAGATCTATTAGACCAACAAAAAGTAAAGATTGCTGGCCAAATATACAATGATGAACCTGAAGACCAAGAAGATCCATTAGAAGATGAGGATTTTGAAGAAACTGAAGGTGAAGAAGAAGAAACTGAGGAAGATATTGAAGATGCAGAAGATGAAGAGGAAGAAGAAGAAATCGAAGGCGCTGCAGTATAAAACTCAATATGTATAAATATAGTTAACATGAAAACTTTTTCGCAACTTAGAGAATTGGCAGGTAGAAAGCCAGAAGGTAAGATGGTCTTTAACAAAAAAGTTAAAGGTGTCAAAGCAATGATACATAAAGAACGTAATGGATTTGTTGCTTATATAGATGGTGATAGACTTGATCTATACAAAACTCAAAGAGAAGCTGAAAAAGCTATAACCGAATTTATGAAACAATATAAGTAGGTACAGAACATGAAACTAATATCAGAATTTGTCGAAAATGATTTAAACTTTCTAGTAGAAGCAGATAAAAAAACTGGAAAGAAGAATTACAAAATACAAGGCATATTCGCGCAAGCAGAAAAAAAGAATCGTAACGGTCGTATATATCCAATGCCAGTGATGGAAAAAGCACTTGGCAAATATAATACTGATCAAGTAAGTAAGGGTAGAGCAGTTGGAGAACTTAACCACCCTGAAGGACCGACCGTTAATTTAGATAAAGTTTCTCACAAAATCAATAAACTTGAATTTCAAGGTGATGATATTGTGGGTGAGGCAACGATACTAGACACTCCTATGGGTCAAATTGTAAAAGGTTTACTTGATGGCAATGTCCAGTTCGGTGTATCGACTCGTGGTATGGGAAGTTTGAGCCAGCGTAATGACACAATGGTCGTAAATAGCGACTACATTCTTAATGCGGTAGATATCGTACAAGATCCATCTGCTCCTGGAGCTTTTGTTAATGGGATAATGGAAGGTGTTGAATGGGTTTGGAATAATGGCATTATAGAAGCGCAAACAATTGAAAAAATGGAGACTGAAATTAAAAAAGCTCCACGTGCTGATCTCTATGAGACACAGGTTCGTGAGTTCAAGAATTTCCTCTCGTTAATAAAATCAAAATAAGGAGTCAAATATGACTGATAAAGAAATAGTAGAAGATCAGGATGTAGAACTCCATGAAGACGAGAACGAAATCATGGACGAAGCACACGATCCTAAGAATGCTGAAGCTCAGTCAATAGCTGCTACTGATAAAGCTGCTGATGCTACCGGAAGCGCTCCAAAGCGTAAAGGTGATCAAACTAAGAAAGATCCTATGATTAAAACTAAAGCCGGCATGATTGCCGCAATTGTTGGAAAAATGCAGGGCATGAATAAACAAGCCATTACTGCAATGTACCACGAAAAAAATAGTTTTGAATCTGAAGGCGATATTATCGCTGAGGATGAAGTCAAAGATACAGTTAATGTAGAAGTTGATTTCAAGGATGATCTTAAAGCATTAGTATCTGAAGAAGCAACATTGTCAGATGCATTCAAGCAAAAAGCTGAAACTATCTTTGAAGCTGCAATCAATTCAAAAGTAAATGCTGAGATTGACAGACTAGAAGAAAAGTACAACGAAGAACTAGCCGAGGAAGTAGCAACTACTAAGGCAGATCTTGTAGAGAAGGTAGACAACTATTTAAACTACGTGGTTGAAAACTGGATGGAAGAAAATAAATTAGCTATTCAAAACGGATTAAGAACTGAGATTGCTGAAGACTTTATGAATAAGATGAAAGATCTTTTCACAGAATCTTATATCGCAGTACCGGAAGAAAAAGTTGATTTAGTAGACGATTTAGCAGATCAGGTTGAAGAGTTAGAGGCAACTGTTAACGAATCAACTCAGAAAGCAATCGACATGGCTGTTGAACTTGAAGGTTACAAAAGAGAAGCTATCATAAGAGAAGCTACTAAAGACCTAGCCGAAACTCAAGTTGAAAAGCTAAAGTCACTAGCAGAAAACGTAGATTTCGATGATGAAGAGACTTTCTCTGAGAAAGTAGCTCAACTAAAGGAATCATATTTCGCTAAGGCTGCAAAATCTCAGGATGATTCAATAGATGAAGAAGAAGCTCCAGTAGTTACTGCTTCAGACTCAATGAATTCATACCTTAATGCAATCAAAAAAACTAATGTTAAATAGGAGAAGCAAGATATGAACGGTGTATCTTACGATAAGTTAATCGAAAAATGGAATCCTGTACTTTCTGAAGAATCAGCTGGTGCAATTAAGGACCATCATAGAAAAGCTGTAACAGCTGCAGTTCTCGAAAATCAGGAAATCGCTCTAAGAGAAGAAGGAATGATCAACGAAGCCGCACCTACAATGGCTACTACAAGTACAGCAAACTGGAATCCAGTTTTAATCGCACTAGTCAGACGTGCTATGCCTAATCTAATGGCATACGACATCTGTGGTGTACAACCAATGTCAGGACCAACTGGTTTGATTTTTGCAATGAAGTCATTGTACAAAACAGCTAGAACTGGTATAAGTGTAAATGATGAAGCTTTATTTAACGAAGCTCAGTCAGGTTACTCAGGTGACTCTGCTACAACAGCACCAGCAGACGGATCAGGTTTATCTGGTCATTCAGACGGTGACTTAGATAGTACTATTGCTGACTCAGCAGTATCTGTACTAGCAGGTAAAGGTATGACAACAGCTAACGCTGAAGGTTTAGGTTCATCAGGATCTGGTCCAAATACAGCATTTGCTGAAATGGGATTCTCAATCGAGAAATCAACAGTGACTGCAAAATCAAGAGCTCTAAAAGCTGAATACAGTTTAGAACTTGCTCAAGATCTTAAAGCCATTCATGGCTTAGACGCTGAGACAGAATTGGCAAATATCTTGTCAACTGAAATCTTAGCTGAGATCAACAGAGAAGTTATCAGAACTGTTAACTCACAAGCTAAAATTGGAGCACTACAGGCAAATACAGCTATTAACGGTATCTTCAACGTACAGACAGATGCTGATGGTAGATGGTCAGTAGAAAAATTCAAAGGGTTAATCCTTCAAATCGAAAGAGAAGCTAACGTAATTGCAAAAGAGACACGTAGGGGTAAAGGTAACTTTATGATCTGCTCATCTGACACTGCATCTGCATTAGCAGCTTCCGGTATGTTAGACTACACTCCTGCAATGTCAACTAACCTACAGGTAGATGACACAGGTAACACATTCGCTGGTGTATTAAACGGCAGAATGAGAGTCTACATTGACCCATATTCAACAACAGATTATATTACAGTAGGTTACAAAGGCACAAATCCATATGATGCCGGTGTATTCTATTGTCCATATGTACCATTAACAATGGTCAGAGCTGTTGGTGAAGAGACATTCCAACCAAAAATTGGTTTCAAAACCAGATATGGTATGGTCTCAAACCCATTCGTAGGTAGCACACCTGCTGATGGACTAGCAACAGCTAGAACTAACCAGTACTATAGAAGTTTCAGAGTTGATAACATTCTAGGTGCATAAACCTTAATGGTTAAAAGTTAAGAGAGGAGTTTCGGCTCCTCTTTTTTCGTATAAATAGAATCATGGCATTAACTAATAACTTTAATTATCTACAACCAACCGGCTTTAAGTTGGTTATTGATAGAACTAACTATCCAAATCTAGAATTTTTTATTCAGGATTTTACTCACGCTGGTGTGATCATGAACACAGCAGATTTGCAATATAAGAAAATAGCTGCAATACCTTTTATAGGTGATAAGTTAACATACAACGAAATGTTGGCTAACATCATATTAGATGAAGATATGAAATCTTATAGAGAGATGCATAGCTGGATGAGAAGAGTACTAGATCAGGATATGACTACTCCGGTAGATAGATTTAAGGCAAGAGTTCAACAACCTCCTGCTACATCCGACATTACTTTATCTATACTATCGAGTTCTAATAATCCAGTCGTAAGAATTGTTTATAGAGATTGTATACCTGTTGCTTTAACAGACATTCAATTTCAAGCCACATCAGGCGGTGAATCATTTCTTACATTTGGAGCATCATTTAGATTTACATACTTTGATATACTACATAAAACTGCTACAGGTGCAATGGTCGATTCAGACTCATTCTCTGTAACTGGCAAGTTAACTAGTTAATATATAATACTATTGGAGAGATTATGATTGATTTGAAACAGATCCACAACATGTGGGCAGAAGACTGCACTATTAATAATACACAATTAGATGAAACATCTAAACAAACCCCAGCATTACATTCAAAATATTTACAGTATTGGTCAACCGCTAAGCTAGAACTAAAACGTGCAGAGTTTGAGCAAAAGAAAGTTTTAAAAGACAAGTGGTTATATTATAATGGAAAGATGGATCAAAAAACTTTAGAAGAAAAAGGTTGGAATCCAGATCCGTTTGACGGATTAAAAGTGTTAAAAGGTGAAATGGATTACTATTACGAAAGTGATCCTGAAATACAAAAGACCGAAGAAAAAATTCAATATTGGAAAACTGTAAATGATACATTAACAGAGATAATAGACAATTTAAAATGGCGACATCAAACAATATCGAACATAATCAAATGGAAACAATTCGAGTCAGGAAATTAAATCATTCAACTATCCACTTAATGTGTGATAGATCAGTAAGCACCGAACTAAGAGAGTTCTTTTCTTTCTTTGTACCCGGTTATAGATTTATGCCTGCCTATCGTAATAGAATATGGGATGGGAAAATAAGATTATTCAATCAGACTACAGGTGAAATACCTGCAGGTTTGTTTCCACAGATTTTAGCATTTGCAGAATCACGTGAATATGAACTTGAAATAGATGATTCTGAATATGGAAATCCTAATGAAGGTAATACCATAAACGCAGATTTCATGATGAAGTTTGTAGAAGCATTAAAGCTTCCATTTAAAATTAGAGACTATCAGTTTGATGCGGTTTGTCATGGCATACAAAGAAAGAACGCTATACTGCTTTCACCGACAGGTTCTGGTAAGTCACTTATAATATACGTGTTAATGCGTTATCTTTTATCATCGTTTGAAGATAAAAATATTCTGGTTATTGTACCGACTACTTCGTTAGTTGAACAAATGTATAATGATTTTAAAACCTATGGATATAACGTAGAAGCGAATTGCCATAGAATATATTCAGGTAAAGATAAGAATACAACTAAAAGAGTTATTATAAGTACGTGGCAATCGATATACAAATTTCCTCAAGCTTGGTTTGAAAGATTCGGTTCTGTGTTTGGTGATGAGTGCCATGGATTTAAATCAAGATCATTGACATCTATAATGAACAAGTGCATTGAGGCAGAATACAGGTTTGG
>Ga0181379_1000725_pt1 | contig 15939 bp, 17 predicted proteins | sample 2SPOviralmetaG_FD_130115 | JGI IMG/M metagenome (GOLD analysis project Ga0181379, IMG submission 130115) | Marine viral communities from the oligotrophic San Pedro Time Series (SPOT) site, San Pedro Channel, CA, USA - 2 SPOT_SRF_2009-07-10 | ecosystem: Environmental > Aquatic > Marine > Strait... | reverse complement strand
CACTACCATTAGATACTATAAGAGAGAAAGGCTTAGCTAGCTCATATAAAGGGTAACACTTGTCTATTACCTCTAAGTATGTATTGATGAGTTAGTGTCTTATATATTCATATAAAGCTATATAGATATACTTATATAATCATATAATTGTATAGAAAGAAACATAGGTAGCGTATGGGGAATGGATAGTAAACATCAGGGTTGGGTGTGTCCCTGTTCAGTTTTTCTCTATATAGAAGCTTTATCCGGCCTACCTAGATTACATTATTCGGAATTACCCTATATGGCTTTACTTACAATGATTAACGTATTACCAGTAGAATAAGGATAAGGGTGAGGATAATGTAATAATCACCTAATAGTTGTCTATATGAGATAAAGTTCGTATATTAAGGTATATTAAAACAATAAAGGTTATGAGTAGTTACACAAGGTTTGATAGACATGAGGTCTTTAATTCAGAGGATAGGTCATTAGTATTAGATATCATTAAGGTGATGCCTAGAGAGGACTATGATACGGTTAATCATCTATATGGATTGTTTGATGGTTATCTATATGATGGTCTAATAACAGATGTATCTAATAACGATACCGTTACTCCATCTATGGTAGAGGATCTATCAGTACTATTATATAAGACAACTCAGTCTATATTAGCCTCTAAATAAGATCTACATATGGATAAGATAATAGCATTTACTGAGAGGTATATACAGAGGCCTATAATGGTAGGTATTACTCTATGGTTAATATATCAGATAGTTACTATAATAGTTGGCTAACAAAGATATATTTCGTATATTAAGGTATATTAATTAAAACATATACTATGATCAATCTATCTAATTACAAACCATTCTATTACTTCAACTCTTCTTCTAGATATAACAATCTAGATAAATCAACTCTTATAAAGGTCAACGGTGTGAGCCACTACCTCTATAGATAAACCTTACCCCTCCCAAATCTTACCCCTAACCTTCCGGACCTCGGCAGGCATGGCGATATCAAGGTGATATAACACTGACAGTATAGTTCCCTAAGGGGTTGGTAGTCTGCGTGATTTTGCCATACTGAGTAATATCGAGATGCTAGATTTTCGGTGTATAGTAATATATATTTATATATTGATATGTATTAGGATGATGCCCACATAAATAAAACGATAATGAGAAAAGCTATTATATAGTCTATATAGTTAAGCCTCTGTTTCAAAATGAAATATACGTTCTTGTGTATGTGTAGGTTTACCTATAAAAGTTTCAAAGTAAGTCTTTTCTACCTCTCTATCACAATCATGTAACAGTATATTAGAGTAACTTAAATTACTAGCATTAAATATACTTTGCATTCTACCGGGTGTATACTTATGAAAACCCTTAGGACCATCTATAAAGATTATATCCCAGTGACTCCCCTCTATCTCTTCTCCTAACGTTAGATATAATTTATCAGTATCTTGAAGTAATTCCTTCCATCTTACTCTTTGAGTAGTATAGTTGATAGGAAATGTATTTAAGTGTTTATAGTTTCTTAAGTAGATAAAGTTATCTTCTATAAAAACAGTTTTTCCATCCTTATTAAGATCGTTCCATATATTACTATCGCTACCTAATCCAAATACTAATACATTACAAGGAGCATAAGACTTAATTAACTCTCCTACATACCTATATTCATTTTCAGTACATAGTCCTACTTTACCTAATTGTTTATATGGGTCCTGCTCTTCCATATACTAAAAAAAGTATGACAGTACCTATAATAAAACTGATATACCATCTTCTGTTAAGTTTATTAATTACGTCTCTATCGGTAATTTTAAGATAAGGTATCAGAAGTACATCTTTGACTAAATTAAATATCACCATTACTATTGTGAAACTTAACATAGCGTAAACGAATTGGTAGTTAAACATATTGACTTTTATTATACTAATAATATATGAACTTTTTTGGTAGTTTCCAACGAAATCTTAGGGAAAAAATTTGCGAGAATTTTCGGTATATAGGTTTTTAGTTCATATACTATAATATAAGAATATTTATACTTAGATGCAAGAGTTAAACCCACATGTTTTATTCTCGATCTTCGAAAAAGGAGATGAAGAGGTTTATAAAGAGCACAATATGGAAGAGCTCTTAGATAATCCTTTTGTTCTTATGGGAATGGTAATAAGAGGTATAGATAATTACCATACTATGGACTTAATGCATTTAAAACATTTCGGTAAACCTTATAGAGATGTTAGATTTAAAGTAAGAAATCAATTTTACAACAAATTATTCGGATATCTTAAAAGAATAGACAGTACTAAGTTCGAGACTAAGTACACTATATCTAGCTCTTTCGATACAGACGATGTATTTAATGGATTAGACGTGCTATTAAGATATTTTGAAAAGAGAGAAGAGTATGAGAAATGCAGTACTATAAAGAAATACCAGGATCTTTTAGAAATACAGAAGGAAATAGTTGTCTAGTAACTTATTTATTCTTATATTTAAGTAAATAAAGGTTATATGAAGAAGCTTTTTGTATACGGCTGTTCTTTCTCTTGTGCTTTTCAAGATTTAGAAGAATTACCGCCTATTAGAACTAAAGAGGGTTGGCCTCAAATAGTTGCGCATAAGTTAGGTTTTAAGTATGTTGATAGATCACGACCGGGTTATGGTTGGAATCACATAGTTCTTAATTTAGATAACGACATTGCTAATAAAAGAATCAGTAAGCATGATGTTATTATAATAAGCCCTTCTTATTTTCAACGTATTACTTTCCCGGAAATAGATGATAAAAAGATAAATCAAGAGTGGGTAGAGTTTAGTGCTAGATATAGTGTAGACATAGATGAGGTCGTCTCTATGAATATCTTAAGGTTTTACTATAAGGTAATGTCATTAAGGGAGTTAGGATATAACATATACGGGTGGTGTTGGACGGATAACAATTTTGAAGAACCGAAATCAATAAAGCTTCTTAATGATATGTCGGATTACTTAATAAGTTCTCCTGATGGTCGAGTTTATTGGTTAGAATGGATATTAGATAATCCTGAATGTATGTTAATACCTGGTAAAAGAATGCCTAAAGGTGCACATACGGGAGATAGTCATTTTAGTAAGTATGGACATAGTGTAGCAGCAAAGCATTTTATTAAGAATTTATTAATTAAAAAAAGTACTATATAGTTATGGCAGTTAAAAGAATTACCGAAGAATATGCTCAAGGATTAATCAAAGTCTCTGAAGATCAAACCGATACCGAGGCTACGTACTTTACTCTTACTCCCAGTACTCAAGGAGATGATTGGGAAGATGTTACATACTATACTAATAGACCTAAAGAGATCCAGATACCAAAAGGTATGACTGGTTGTCAATGGGTATATGTACTAACTAATCCTACAATGCCTGGTCTATGTAAGATAGGCTTTACTAAGAATAAACCGTCTGATAGAGTTAAGCAGATCAATTCTGCTACTGGTGTAGCGGTAGACTTCGTTGTCGAATGGGCTTTTCCTTGCTTTAATGCTCATGATGTAGAGAAACAGGTACATAGGTATCTTGAAAGAAATGGTTTTAGAGTAAATAAAAAGAAAGAGTTCTTTAATATCTCTGTTCAAGAAGCTAAATCCGTTGTTAAACGTATAGGAGATCCTTATAAAATGGAGTCCATAGAAGAGAATTATAAGTAAATCGCGGGACAACTTGCGCGTTTTGCGCGGCGAGCTAAAGCTTTTAATAAAAAAATTATATGCCCCACAAATCTTTTAGTAAAAAAGTTTTTTATTACGTTTATTATTAATATCTTAATAATATTATATATAAAATATATATAGATATAATAAATAATAATATATAAGTATATAAATATATATAAATAATCAATAAAATAATTAATATGTCATTATCGGCCGAACAAATACAAAGTAATTACGAGAAGCACCATAAGATTATAGATACTTACATAGGTGACCGTAAGGATTCCGTTAAATCTATGATTAAACATATGGAGGAAACTTACGTAATGGCACCTGCTAGTGGTAAGTCATGGTACCATAGTGCTTTTGCAGGTGGTTATGTCGATCATGTTAATAGAGTAGTGGAATATGCGGTGAAGCAGTCTAGGTTATACGAAGAGATGGGTGGAACAATAGATTACACCGTAGAAGAACTTGTCTTTGCCGCATTATTTCACGATTTAGGTAAGATAGGAGATGGTGAACAACCTAACTATATACCTCAGACTGATAAATGGCGTCAAGATAAGCTATCAGAAATGTATACCTTCAATTCAGACCTTGACTTTATGCTCATACCAGACCGTTCTCTGTTTATTCTACAGAAATTTGGTATACAAGTCAGTCAGAAGGAGTTTTTAGCTATAAGATGCCATGATGGAGTGTTCGATAAAGCTAATGAAGCATACTTTTTCAGTCATGTTGAATCTTCCAGACAAAAAACATCTATTATATCAGTTTTACACAGTGCTGACTTCTTAGCTTCTAAGGTTGAGTATGATATTTGGAAAAGAAACGGTGGTAACTCCACTCCTAAACGTCCTAAAACCACATCCTCTACAGGAAAATCGGTTAAATCTTCAGAAGGACTATCAAATATATTAAAAAACTTATAATGACAATAAATCCGCTACTTTTTTCCGGAATAATAGGTAGTTTAGTTGCTTTTTCAATTATTCTAGTTTATATTATAAATAACCTTCTTAAAAAGGTGGAGTTATATGAAGATATTATAGAAGATCAAACGAAATATCTCAAAAACTTATCTAATTTAATAGAAGAAAGTGAAGAGTACCTTAAAAAACTTGACGATCGAGGGGTCTTTCAGTCAGACGACGAAATAGGTACATTTTTTAATAATTTGAAAGCAGTACAAGACGAGCTTAATAAATTTAAGCTTCCCTCATCATATGGCAAGGAAGAAATCCAAAGCTAATTACTTTACAAAAGAGACAGAAGAGTACATAGTTAAATATAATAATTCTACAGACATAGAATATAGAAATAGTATATTTACAGAACATATTTACCTACCATTCTATAAATTAGCAGAAAATATTATACATACTTTTAAGTTCTACTATACAGATGTAGAGCAGATTGAAGATTTAAAGCACGAAGTAGTAACAGTTCTGTTAGAAGAGAAAATAATGAAGTTCGACCCTACTAATGGAGCAAAAGCATACTCTTATTTCGGCACTATAGTTAAAAGATGGTTGATAAACTATAACAATAAGAATTATAAGAAACTTACACAGACTGAATCTACACCAGACAGCTTTGCCTTAAACGTACCCTCTTATATGGTAGTAGGAGAACATAAACTTGATTATGATGATGCTATAACATTGGGTAACTATATCGATATTTGGGTTGATAAAACGTACGATAGGTTAAATGAGCTATTCTTCAAAGATTCTGAAAGAAAGATAGCTGACGCTATTTTGACTATATTTAAAAAAAGAAGCGATTTAGAGATTTTTAAAAAGAAAGCTCTCTATATCTATATAAGAGAAATGACAGATTGTGAAACTCCTCAATTGACAAGAGTTATATCTACCCTTAAGAAAGACTTTTATGAAGGTTATCTAAAATTATATGAAAGAGGAGTATTAGTAACTAACTTAAATAATAAGTAAGTAACTATTTATAATAAAAATATCATGAGCTTAGATAAAGAAATATTTAATGGAAAGACTCTATCTGACCTCTTTAGTGAAATTCACGACAACTCTACTAATACCAGAGGTCAAGTTAAAGCACTTATTGGAGAACTAAAACCTCTTATAGAAAATATAGGAGACGCTACTTTAATCGTTCCTATGATAAAAGAGTATATGGAGATAGGAGTAAAGAATGACGAAGCTTTAATCAAGTTAGCGACTATCATACAACGTATAGAAACAGCTCAAACTAAAGGTGATGGAAGTGATATGTTTGACTTCTCTGAATTGCAGGACCTTCTAGAAGAATCTCAAGAAATAGAAAAAGAGGTAAAAGAAGAACCTAAACAAGAGGAATAATATGTCAGATAATAAGATTTTAGCATCAGTAGCTAGAGTTGTAGATGTAGTTACAGATGAATCTCATCCCTTCTTTGAATCTTATGGTGATATAGGAGCTATAAGATACAGGCTTCTAGACTCATCCGGGAAAGAAGGTGATTTAAGATCTTTAGATTTAGCTTATCCTATTGACCGTAATATATTTTCATTTCCTTTAACAGGAGAGGTAGTACAACTATACGTAGGACCCAAAGCACAAGACGTTGTCGATATAGCTGATTCAACAAAAATATACTATGGGTCTTCTTTAGCCATATGGAATCACCCTCACTTTAATGCTCACCCAGACCCTGGATTAAGAGAAGGAGATCCCAACCCAGGACCAGGAGTAATAGAAAGAGGGGATATTTACCCTATGCTTCCTTTTATGGGGGATGTATTAATAGAAGGTAGACATGGTCAATCTATTAGAATGACAGGTGTCAGAGCAAATCAACAACCTTTAGTTAATAGTCAAAATAACGGTAAAGCTTTGACTATAATAAGAAACGGACAAAAAGAAAGTAAACTTCCTCAAGCGTTAGCTGATTTTACCGAAGATGGGTACACACCGCAAGTTGAAGATATAAATAACGACCGTACATCTATATACTTAACATCTGATCATATTATACCATTGATTCCTGCTAATGAAGAAAGAGGATCATTTTTAAATTTTGGTCCTTTAAATACTGATCTATATAGAGGAGCTCAAGCTATAATACAGTCAGACCGTATAGTATTAAATGCAAGAGAAGAGAGCGTACTTTTATCAGGTAAACAAAACGTAGCTATAAATTCCTCTAATGTCCATTTAGACGGAACCGATAGAATAGTATTAGATGCTAAAAAAATATATATAGGTAGTCAAGCATTTAAATTGAGAAATGCTCCAATGAGGGTGGGACCAGCAGAAAGCCTACAGCAGCCAGCTGTATTAGGAGGTCATGCAGAAACTATCCTGTTAGAAATCTTAGAAGCATTAACTGAATTAATTGAAGCATTAGGAGCAGTTAAAAAACCTGATATATGGATACCAGGAGTTATAAACGCAGCAAACTCCGTAGAAGCACTTGTTGAGGGTATAGAAACTAGAGTACGTACAGATTTAAACTCTAAAAAAGTATTTGTTGAGTAATGGCTACATTCATTAAAATAGAAGAAGATAAACTCAAAGAGCATATTAACTCTCAGTTAGGTAAACTAAAAGGAGTTATAAAGAATAAAGCTAGGCTAGCTTATAAGATACTTATACGTAAGTTTAAGCAAAGAGCTATTCAAAGTGCTACTGCACTGGTACTTCAAAAAGTATCACCAACTCTATGTGATGACTCTTCAGATATAGCTAAAGGAGTAGAACAAGTAGGAGATTTTCTCAAAGGTGTAGGTGACACTACCAACAAATTAACACAAATAGCAGGTAAAATACTAGGTCCAATTACTAAGCTTCTAAAAATAGTAAGCATAATAATTAACCTACCTATACCTACTTCAGTCCCTCCCGGTATAGGTATTACTATTTCAGTCCCAAACAAATTACTTGATATAGTTCAAACCTTGAGAGAATTTGTTCTTAAAGCAACTTATCTTGCTGAATCTATTAAAAATGGAGTAGATACTATAAAAGCTCAATTAGACGCATTTACGTTAATTGCAGATAGAATGAATGATTTACTATCTTTTGCAGATTCTTTTTGTGCTTTAAACAGTGCATATCTTGAAGCTTTAGGTACAGGCGAAGACGTAGGAGCAATAAATCAAGATTTATTAGATGAATATGGAGATATAATTCTAGCCATGGCTAATTCTTTAGAGTTAATGCTAGACGGTCAAGATGACGGACAAGCTTTTGATTCAGCATCTCAAGATATGCTAGAGTTAATAGAGGATTACGCCATAGAAGAATTTATACCTGATGGAGTTAAATCTAGACTACGAAGAAGAAGAATAGACGATAGTTTTGGTACTACAGGTGGAGATGGTAAAAATGCTGAAGATGCAGACGGCCTAAACCTCGGCCCAGACGGATTACCTCTAGATGGTCTTGCAGGATTAGGTAACTTACCAGATACTAACTCAGAATTATACGAAGCAATAGACGGTAACATTTATATATTAAAAGTAGAAGAGGACCCAACGTCACCTGAAGTAGCAGCAAGAAGATTTGGTGTTGCGCAGACATTAGAAGGAGTTACTGTATTAAAATCTCCTCCTACTTTTACAACAAAAGCAAAAACTATTTTAGCTGATATCAGAGTAAGATTAGATACTCAGCTTTCAATACTTTAATTATTAGATATTTATTATTATGAAACTAGATACATTACGAAAAGTAATAAGAGAAGAAGTAAAAGCAGCTATAAAAGAAGAACTGCAAGACATGCTTACTGAAGCCGTAAAAGTTGCCAGTACACCGACTACTCCTAATGTACAAAAATTTAATGAATACAAACCAGTTGTACAGAAAGATTTAAAACAAACCTGGTCTACAGGAAAAATAAACACTGGAACTGTGCCTTTAGAAGAGATGCTTAATCAAACCGCAGGTGAAATGACTAGCGATGATTATAAGCAGATTACTAACGCTCAAGGTCCTACACCTGGAGCAGCAGCTACTACTACTTTAGCTAATCAAATGGGATTAACTGAAAACAGCGGACCTATGCCAGGAATAGATATAAGTAAACTAGACTTTGTAAGCAAAGCTAAAAGCGTATTAGACGCAGCAAATAAAAAAGATAAAAACAGATTACCAGTATAATGGCGTTTGAAGCAAAAAAAATTAATCCGTTAGATAGACAACCTCGTAAGGCTATAGGGGTATCTCTGCCTTTTACAGGACTGGGTGTATTTAATTCTACTTTTGCTACTAAAGACGCTATAAAGAATAATTTAATTAATTTTTTCTTAACAGGTAAAGGAGAAAGATTTTTAAATCCTACTTTTGGTACTGGATTAAGAAATCTATTATTTGAAAATATTAATAAAGAAAACATAGATGCAATAGACGGCGAAGTAAGAGATTCATTGCGTAATTATTTTCCTGCTGTACTACCTATAAATATTAACACAGTCGGAACACCGGATACAAATACAGTGACTTTTAGTATGAGATACCAAATCCAAGATACAGGAATAGAAGATACTTTAGCTATTAATTTTGAACTATAATGAAAGAGTTAAGAGATATAAAATATATTAACAGAGATTTTAATGATTTTAAAAATTCATTAGTTGAATTTGCAAAAAATTATTTTCCTGACACCTACAATGACTTTTCACCAACCTCCCCTGGCATGATGTTTATAGAAATGGCAGCATACGTTGGTGACGTACTCTCATTCTATTCAGACACCCAACTACAAGAAACATTTGTCCAACATGCAAAAAACCCTGAAAACTTATATTCCTTAGCCTATACTTTAGGTTATAAACCTAAAATTACAACAGTATCAGAAGTCGAAATAGATGTCACTCAAAACGTAGCCTCTACAGGGGTAAACTACGAACCTAACTTTAATCAAGCTTTGCTAGTAGCTGCTAATGCTCAACTAAAAGCAACTACAACAGGTCAGCCAGCTTTTCTTATAGATCAATCGATAGATTTTAGTTATTCTAGCTCCTACGATCCTACTACTATTACAGTAGCTTCTATAGCAGGAGGTAATCCTGCAGAGTATACGTTAAAGAAAAAAGCTAAAGCTTTTTCTGGAGAGGTAATTACTTCTACTGAAGTAATAGGAAATGCAGAAAAATTTAAAACTATAACAGTAGAAGATACAGACATTATTGGGATACTATCGGTCACCGATTCAGGAGGTAATACCTGGACCGAAGTTCCATATTTAGGACAAGAAACTGTATATGATGAAACAGCTAATACTGAAGACGACTCTTCTAAAGTAAGAAGCAAATTAACTCTTAAAAAAGTACCTTTTAGGTTTGTAACTAGATTTAACTCTACAGGAAACCTACAATTGCAATTTGGTGCTGGTGTTAGTGAATCAGACGATTCGGTAATTATACCCGATCCTACTAACGTAGGTATAGGAAACTCAAACGGTATATCTAGAATAGATCACTCTTACGATCCCTCTAACTTTCTTTTTACAAGAACATACGGTGCAGCTCCATCCAACACTACACTGACCATCAAATACCTTAAAGGAGGAGGTATAAACGCCAATGTACCTACTAATACTATAACTCAACAATCCTCAGTTACTGCAACAGCATCTGATTCAACATATGAAGGTACTCTTGCATTCAATAATCCTACTCCATCTACTGGAGGTAAAGACGGAGATACAGTTCAGGAGATAAGAGAGAACGCTCTGAGATCTTTTAACGAACAAGGAAGAGCAGTAACATTACAGGATTATAACGTAAGAGCTCAATCTCTACCAGCTAGATTTGGTACAGTAGCTAAAACATATGTAACTAAAGATGAAGCAACAGCAGACGAAGCAGGAACATCGCTTGTAAGTGATAATCCGTTTTCTCTTTCACTTTATACATTAGCATACGACAATAGTAAAAAATTAACTTACTCAACTGATAATCTAAAGAGAAATTTAAAAAACTATCTATCTCAATATATGATGATATCAGATAGTATTAATATTAAAGATGCATTTATAGTAAATATTGGTATAAATTTTGAAGTATTAGCTTTACCTAGCTACACAGGAAGACAAGTACTTTTAGATTGTATACAAAAATTAAAAGAATACTTTACTACCGCTAATAGAAATATAAATCAACCTATAAACTTAGCTAGAATAACTACAGTACTTGATAGAGTAAAAGGAGTACAGACAGTACAGAAACTAGAAATAGTAAATAAAGTAGGAGAAAATTATTCTGAATATGCTTACGATATACAAGGAGCCACAAGAAATAGTGTAGTGTATCCATCTTATGACCCTTGTTTTTTTGAAATAAAGTTTCCCGATACAGATATTAAAGGAAGAATAATAACAGTTTAAAATGGCAATATACAGACTATATCCTGAAGCAGATACATTTATTACTAGCTTTAAATCAGAATCTAATGCTGGTTTAGACGAAATAGTAGAATTAAACAGCTTTCCTAATAAAACAATACTAGGAGAATCTTCTAGAATTTTAGTAAAATATAGTACTACAGAAATTCAATCTACTTTAAATAACGTAGTAGATAGCTCTTTCTCCGCTAGTATTAATTACTCTATAGCAGATGCTTCAGAACTGAGAGATAATGTATTCATCTACGCATGGCCTTTAGCTGAATCCTTTACTAAAGGAGTAGGTAAAATAAGCGATACTCCTACTGATAGGTCAGGAGTAACTTGGAAACATCGTAATGAAAATAGAAGTAACGCATGGCAACTTGGAGTACTAGCATCTAACGCTACAGGCTCCTATTCAGGAAGTTTAATAGGAGGAGGAGTATGGTTTACAGGATCTAATAATATAGATCTAGAAACTACCTCGTCTATTACTGTTAAGGATAAAAAAGACATTGACATTAACGTTACTGAAGCTGTTAAACTTTACTATTCTTCTTCAATCGATAATAATGGATTTATTATTAAGTTAGATGACAGTTTAGAATTTAACACTACTTCTTCTATGAAGTTAAAGTACTTCTCTAGCGATACTAACACAATCTACAGACCCTACCTAGAATTAAAATGGGACGATTCTTCTTTCGTAACAGGAAGTAACTCAGTTATCGATACAGACCAGGCAACGATTGGAATAAACAATAACACGGGGGAATATAGTAATAACGGCAAAAAAAGATTTAGATTAACAAGTAAACCTAAGTACCCTACTAGAACATTTTCTACTGGGTCTATTTACAAAACTAATTATGCTTTACCTGCAGCAAGTACTTATGCTATACAGGATGAATTTACTAAAGAAAAAGTAATTGATTTTAGTTCTACTTTTACAAAAATAAGTTGTGATTCTAATGGAAGTTTCTTTGATTTATATTTAACTAATTTAGAACCCGAAAGATATTATAGAATTTTAATAAGCTCTTCTTTAGACGGAAGTGACGTTATAATAGATGATGATAATTTATTTAAAGTTGTAAAACATGGCTGAAATTAAAATTCAAAAAACTGTATTTAATAAACCTGAATTCGATAATGTAATCGATAGAGAGTTTAAATTTTTCACACCACCTGAAGATTTAGCTGATAACGATACAGTACAGGATCTATTTAGACTATACAATAAATTATATTTTGAAATACCTTTAAGAAATAGTAATACTTCTCATGAATATTTAATAAAAAAAAGTTTAGAGCTAGTAGACATAGAAGAAGACAACGAAAGAATACAGCCTCTACTAGACGAAATATCAAATTTAAGAGCTCAATTAGTAGATAATCAAGAAACTATACTTGAATTACAACTACAAAACATAAGTACAAACACGGATGGCTAAAATAGATTTTAAAGTACTTCCTCTATTTCCAGAACAGGTTACCGATATTCAAAGATTCGAACCTAAAGACGTTGTGCTCTTTGGAGATTATAAGGTAAACAATACTTTTTCAGTAAATAATAACTCTATAGAACTTCATGCCTATAGTCAAACGGGTACTTTATTAAAATCTGATTATAATTATAAAGGTTACTCCTTCTTACAAACAGCAGCAGGAGCTGGAAAATCTGGAGAGTCTACTATTAATGTAGACCCAGTTCAAGATAGTATACAATTAGGATATAATACTGGAGGAATAAGATTAGTATATAATTTTATAAATAATTTATTTAGTCCTACTAACAAAAATCCATTATTCTATATTGAATCTATTTCAAGAGATAGAAAAGAAATAAGACTACTTACCACCCAGCTACCTAACGAGTTTGTATTGAGAACAGTTGAAGGTATAAGAGGAGCATTAGACTCAGAATCTTATTTTAGTGATTTTAAATTAAACTTTTTAAATAATACTCATGTAGTAGGAATTAACATCTCTACTGAAGTTTTTAGAGACCAAAGAGCAGTACTAGTAAAATTATACGAACCTCTACCAGACTCTTTCAGTACAAGAGATACATGTAGCATTGTAGAGTTTATAAGCGACTCCTTAGCGTATGAGATTCAAGGAGAAGTTATACCTGAAGAAGTAGTATTTCCTAAATTAGCAGGACCTAACTTCGACATAGATACTGAAGACCTAACAGGTACTCCTAGTCAATTCTTTAATCTTAACGAACTATTTAGCTATCCAGTCACAAGTTCTTATTACGAACTGATGTCTTTAGTTAACGAAAGTGGCTCAATAGTTAGTATAGATCATTCAGAATATTCACAATTTGTACATTTTGGTTCGGCTGAAGAAAGATTAAGAAACTTTAAATATAAATTACAGTTATTAGAATCCTATAGCGGAAGCATAGCTACATTACAATCACAAAGTTCTAATAATTTAGATGTTACAGGAAGTATACAATATTATGAAGGCTTAGTAAAAGGGGTAGTAAACAATTTTGACCATTATGATAGATTCCTTTACTATGAAAGTGGTTCTTATTCTTGGCCTAAATCTAATAGCTCTAGGCCCTATACTATAGTTAGTAGTAGTGAAGCATCAACAACAACCTGGTTTAACGATAACATATCATCGGCCTCTAATTTTGACACATCTAACTTTAACTCACTTACTAATGCAATACCAGCCTTTGTAAGAGAAGATGCTGACAACAATCAGCTACTTACCTTCGTATATATGTTAGGGCAGCACTTCGATAACATATGGGTATATCAAAAAGCTCTTACGGATAAATATGACGCCGATAACAGGCTAAATTTTGGTATATCTAAAGATTTAGTTGGGGATGCATTAAGAAGTTTTGGAACAAAATTATACTCAAGTAACGAGTCTTTAGAGAATTTATTCAGTTACTTTACTGGAGAAGAATATCAATCAGGAAGTTCTAACGCTGCTGCAATACATATTACTGCTTCAGCAGGAGTAAACGAATATTTACAGCCAATGCCTAAGCAGGCATATGCTCAAGAAGTTTACAAAAGGTTATATCATAACTTACCATATTTAGTAAAATCTAAAGGTACAGAAAGAGGGCTAAGAGCACTTATCAACTGTTATGGTATTCCATCTGATATACTAACTATTAGGATACACGGTAATACCGAATCACCTAATATTAATTCTTCATTCTCAGATAACGTATATTTATCACCTGAAGAAAATATTACTAGTTCTTTAGCTTTAGTTTCATCTTCATTAGATAATATATTTGTACAGTATACTGGCTCTATTGTTGAAGGTCGTACTTTATCTCCTGATATATCTATATACAAATCACCCGCAAAGAGATCAAAAACAAGACATACTTTAGAAGTAGGATTTTCAACTGCTGATAATGAAAATGTTCAAATATATAACTCAGCATCAGCTGCAGGAGGATTAAATATAGATGATTACATTGGTGCTCCTAATGATGAATTTGAACCTAAATACACAGGATTGCAGACTTTATTAGATAGCTATACTGCTACTAATTCAAGATATGATATAAGAGACTTTGTTAACTTAATTAGATTTTTTGATAATACATTATTTAAATCTATAAAAGATTATGTACCTGCTCGTACTAACGCATCAGTTGGTATAATAGTAAAACCTAACGTATTAAATAGAAGCAAGGCTAAATTAGTATCTGGATCATTTTCTCAAAGAGAGTATACAGGATCCAAATCTATAGGTACTTTTACTGGAGCAGATGGAGGTGCTTTTGATACACCTTTTAGCGGTAGTACCTCGTACGTAAAGAATTTATTAACACCTTCAGGTTCAGCTATACAAAACTATCATAACTTTGAGATAGCTAAAATAGATGGAGAGTTCGACGGAAGCTTAATAGTTGCGTCTAGTCAAAGTTTATCTGCAGGAAATACATTTACTAAAGAATCAGGATTAAATCTTTTATTTAATATAGAAAATTTTGATGCATCATTTATCTGTGCTTTTACTATAGAAACATTTATTCCACCTACTCCTACTCCATCATCTACTCCTCAAGTTACCCCGAGTATATCTATTACCCCGACTATATCAGTTACTCCTAGTATCACACCTAGTAATACTCCATCAGTATCTATTACCCCTAGTATTACACCCACTATTTCAATAACACCAACAGTATCATTATCTTCTGGAGCATCACCCTCTAAAACACCTTCAGTTAGTGTATCAGGAACTCCTGCAGCTAGTATTACTAAAACTCCATCATCCACTCCACCAGTAACCCCTAGTACTACACCACCAGGTACACCACCAAATACACCACCAAATACACCTCCAGGAACACCACCAAATACACCTCCAGGAACACCACCTGGCACTCCACCTGGTACTCCACCTGGTACTCCACCTGGTACACCTCCCGGTACACCACCTGGAACACCGCCGGTAACTCCTAGCGGTACTCCACCAGTAACCCCTAGTACTACGCCACCGGTATCTCCCACTAAAACACCTTCGGTATCTACTAGTCCACCGGCATCTAGAAGTCAATTTGAAGGATCTTACGGTTACAGCGGCTGTACCCAAGCTTGTGCAGCTGACTCATTAGATACAATGTACTGGGCAGTAGGAGGATTTGGCACAGGTGTAACTATATATACATCTCAAAACGGCTCAGGCACTATTAGCGGCGGAAGCTACTTTACTATGGATGGTGGTTCAACTTGTTACTATAGTACAGGTACTGGAGCTGTTTATCCAGACAGTCTCTGCTGTGTAATAGAAGGAACTTTAATTAGTACATCACCAAGCTCATCAGTAGCTGTAGAAACTCTATCTGTGAGTGATGAAGTATTATCTAAAGATATTAACTGT
>Ga0181379_1000724_pt1 | contig 15944 bp, 20 predicted proteins | sample 2SPOviralmetaG_FD_130115 | JGI IMG/M metagenome (GOLD analysis project Ga0181379, IMG submission 130115) | Marine viral communities from the oligotrophic San Pedro Time Series (SPOT) site, San Pedro Channel, CA, USA - 2 SPOT_SRF_2009-07-10 | ecosystem: Environmental > Aquatic > Marine > Strait... | reverse complement strand
GTCATGCGTTACTCAAAAGTGTTTGTGCGCTTAAGGGTGTAACCGTCTCTGAGTATGTTTACGCTTTAGTAAAAGAGCGTTTTCATGAATTGGTTTATTCGGATAACCAAGTACAACAGATTTTACTAAACGGCACCTACCCAGTAGGTAGTAAAGCCTATGTTCTGCAAGAACAAATTCGCAACGAACAACGCCTTGATGACAATCCACACTCATCTCCTTAAACCTTGATGTTTAAGCTTCCTGACTTTTACATCACTATTGATGATGTATCTTTCTTTGACTTTCAGCTCCACTTGGGTAGACTTCGTTTAGAGTGCGGAAGTACCACACCTCAGGACCGTGGATCCACTTCGGAATCAATGCACAGATGCTCGTCTGGACAAGATCCAGAGAGCGTTTGACTTGCTCCGACTCATGAACCGGGAGATACCTGGTCAGCTTGTTAGCTGCTTTTTATACATCGCCTCACACGACGGCTGTCACAAGCAAGCGATGGAAGAAGCACTGAATCTGACCACGGCATCAGCTAGTCGTAATACCGATTGGTTAGCGGCTGGACGATGGGGAGTGGACAGCAAGGGCTTGGGGTTAATTACCAAGGAGAAGATCAAAGGAGATAGACGTATCGCTTTGCGTCTGACATCAGAGGGTAAAGACCTCGCACGTACCATGAAATCCATCATTTATGACTGACCTAAAAACGTGGGGTCAAGCACTTGACTACACGATCAAGACCAGGGATGAATGGCAACCTCACCGCAAAGGGAGTAAGCCGGCAATTACCTATGCCACTCACTTCAGTAACTACAACCCACAAGGGCGACGGTTTCTAATCAAGGACCTCAACAAGGCCATGATGGAAACTTACATCAGTGAACTACGTGTTTATCGTGAGTTAGCTGACCAAACCCTCAATCACTGCATTCAGAACATACAAACAGTTCTGAACCATTGCATTGATATGGGTGTCCTTGCCTATCAAAACAATAGGCATAAGTGGATCACAGGTGAAGGTAAGTTTAAGTTCACAAAACTAAGACTTACAAAGCAACCACGTATTACGTTGTCACCTGCTCAGGTTGATCAGTTCTATGCAGCCGCAAAGAATTGCTTCAATCAAGAGAGCTTGGCTGATACCGTCATGCTCAGTGCATGGACAGGATTGGGTTGGGCTGAATTCAGTCAACTCACACCGAATGACATTCACTTGGATGCACCTGTTCCATTCATTGCTGTTGGTGAACGGGAAGGATTCACGCTCAAGACGACACATCGCAAACGTCGTATCTACCTGCCGAGCGGCAGCGATGGATACAACAAGTTGATGCCAATCTTGTCAAGGAATCTGGAATCATGCACTGATCCTGAGATTCAAATCTTTGGTGATTTGTTTACTTCCCAAGACGCACACCGTGTCAAGTTCAACGATGTTCGTGACTACTTGCAGCTAGACGAAAAGCTCACACCTTATTGTCTGCGGCACACGTTCAACACCTGGCTTGCCAACCTCGATGTGCACCCAGCTAAGGCACACAAAATGATGGGCCATGCCTCCATGAAAACGACCATGGAGTACTACACGCACATCAATGATGATCAAGTCATTGAGGCGTACAGCCGACTCACAGCGGCTGCATAACCTCTTAACTAACTAGACTATTAACCGTTCTGCTACGCTGTTCGAGAAGAAATGGGTCAAGAGTCCACACTCATCTCATTTCTGCCTCATTGCAAGACACCAGTCATTGCAGTGTATCTCGCCTGCGGATGTGGCGGAATTGGTAGACGCGCTAGTTTCAGGTACTTCTCAAAAAGTACTTACCTTTGAGGTATAGGTCAGGGCAAAATCCCTGGCCTTTCTTAAAAAGCCAGTTATACACTCAAGTATTTAAAACACCCTTCCTTGATGGGAAGACTAATGAACACACTACTGTGAAATTTATTGGCAACACCAGCGGAAATCTCTGCTCAGGTTGATCTTGAGCGGGAACAGATACGACAAGGACTTAAGCGTTTAAGAGACAATACGATCAAGCTTCAAGACAAGGAGTATGCAAGTGCTTCTGTGTATGGCGTCAGTTCAATTGATGAGCTGTTGCCCAAGGTCATTCAGCAGATCAAAGACACAAACAAACGCATCCATGAGCGGCACTTAGGCAAGCACCTAGCTGCCATTCATAAGTACTTAGCTGACATCGAGCCTGAAGTGGCCGCGGCCATTGCCTGCAAGGTGACCTTTGACAAGGTGTTCTCAAGCAAGCGCAAGGCAAACCAACTTCAGAACGTCACAGACGCCATCGGTAAGGCTGTGGAAGACGAGTGCATGATGCGTCACTACGAACGCAATGTTCCTGGCCTACTGCACGTCCTGAAGGAGAACTATTGGCATCGTTCTATTGGGACAGAACAGAAGGTTGTTGTCATCAGGACATTGATGAATCGCTATGACGTAAATCATTGGCAGCCTTGGGGGCGAGCTAACAGGATCAAACTTGGTGGCTGGTTGTTGGATTGCATATGCGTTACAAGCCAATGGTTTGATAGCCAGTTGACTCAACTTGGCGGCAAACGTGAGCGGTTCATCGTACCCACCCCTGAATTTTTAGAGATCAGGGATGAGGTGATGGCAAAGGCTGAGCTGTTTAGTCCAATTGCTTGGCCAATGCTTGTTGAACCAAATGATTGGAGCAACGAAAGGCAAGGTGGCTACCTCTTAAATGAGGTGATGAAGGGCTATGACATGGTCCGACGAAGCAAGCCCACATGTATACAGGGAGAAACACCAATTGCTTTTCTGAACCATATTCAGAAGGTTGCGTACACTCTCAACCCGTTCATTGTTGATGTCGCTGAGACACTACAAGAACGTGGTATTGAGCTTGGTAAGTTTGTCCCTGTCGTTGAGTTAGCTTTACCACCTAAGCCTGTAGATATTGCTGAGAACTACGATTCTCGTAAGGACTACAGACGAAGAGCAGCAGAGGTATTGAATGTCAATGCACAGCAATTCAAGCGGTCATGTCGTACAAGAATGACCATGAATGCTGTCAAGGTATTCAAAGATAAGGAGAAGTTTTTTTGTCCCTGGTCCCTGGACTATCGCGGAAGAGCATATCCAATTCCTGCATTCTTGACACCACAAGATACAGACTTTGGTAAAAGCTTGTTGTCTTTTCATGAGACAGCACCTGTGACACATGATGCAAAGTACTGGTTAAGATTCAGTGTTGCTACAACATATGGACTAGATAAATCCACAATGGATGAAAGACAAGACTGGACACTTAATAACCATGACTTGATCAAACGTGTAGCAACTGATCCAATTGGAAACTTATCTGATTGGGAAGCAGCAGATGAGCCGTGGCAATTCCTTGCAGCTTGTGAGGAATATTACATGACATGTCTGGCTTGTAAAAGAAACTACACCAGAAATTTTGTGGCAATTGATGCTACTTGCAGTGGTCTTCAGATCCTTGCAGGATTAGCTAGGGATAAAAGTACGGCTAAATTAGTCAACGTTTACCCAAGTAATAAGCCACAAGATGCATATAAAGTCATTGCAGATACGGCAAAACCTAACATTCCTGAAGGTATACGTCCGTTCTGCGATAGAAAAATGACGAAACGAACGGTTATGACTGTTCCTTACAATGCAAAACCGTACTCAAACCGTGGGTACATACGTGATGCATTGAAAGAAAAGGGTGTAGAAATAGACAAAGAAGACCGATCGGCAACAGTAAAAGCTGTACGGGATGCAATGAATGTCATTGTTCCTGGTCCGATGAAGGTCATGAAATGGATAGAAAAAGAAGTAGCTAATGCTATTGATCGTGGTCTGCAAGAACTTCAATGGGTAACACCTTCAGGTTTTGTAGTCACACAAAAGCTAATGAAACCTCAAGTAGAAACAATTGAGCTACAACTACTTGGTAGATGTAAGGTCAGAGTTGCTACTGGAGATGGTGACATAGTAGATAAAGCTCACCACAAGAATGCAACAGCGCCGAATCTGATACATTCACTTGATGCATCTCTGTTACATCTATCTGCACTTCGATTTAATGCACCCATTGCACTGATACATGATTCAGTGATATGTCGTGCAACAGACATGTTCATTCTTTCTGAATTAGTCAGAGAGACATACATGCATTTGTTTGCTGAACATGATTATTTAACTAGCTGGGCTTCACAAATTGGAGCCGAAACTAAACCACCGATTATTGGCACACTCGAACCTGAGTCAGTAATTAGATCACAATACTTTTTTTGTTAATGACCCGTAACACATTCGTAACCGAACAGCCTGTACTCCTTGATGGATTCCAAGCTGTACTGAAACCTGGAAAGTTTGGCTATAAGCTCACAGCTATAGTCGGACAAGACATTGCTGACAAACTAGAAGAAGATAGGGTTGATGGACTCAAATGGTGTCAATCAAGACTAAAGAATCCAAAGCGTTCAGTAGTTAAACCTGAACCTTGGGAAGAGGTATCTGAAGGTAAGTATCAAGTTAAGTTCTCTTGGAATGAAGAGACTAAGCCACCTATTGTTGATACAGAAGGTACACCAATTACCAATGTAGAAACACCTCTATATTCAGGCAGCACAGTAAAGCTTGCATTCCAACAGAAACCTTACATCTTGCGTGATGATGTCACGTATGGCACAAGCCTCAAGTTGAAGGGTATTCAAATTGTCACGTTGTCTTCATCTGCTGGTGTTGATATGGGTGACCTGAGTACTGAAGATGCTGCAGCATTGTTTGGATCTACTGCTGGATTTAAAACATCAGAACCAAATGTCATGCCTGCTGCACCTAGTTCAGTTGAGGATGCAAATGATTTTTGATTACAACGTAGAGAAGAATGCAGACCTAGGACTGTATGAAGCAACGCTTACTGTTGAACTACCAGCAATTACAGTAACCCGATTTAAAGCAGACAAAAGCGATTTTAAATATGAGATGCGACGTGCAGTCTCAGAGATCGTGGAAGAAATTGTTGAAAAAGCAATTGATGACTGATGGCTTTTAGATCTGGCCTTGAAGAAAAGGTTGCTGATCTAATGGTTGGGTTGGGAGTGAAATATGAGTATGAATCTACTAAGGTTCCTTATACAATTATGCACAATTACACTCCTGATTTTGTACTGCCTAGCGGGATTCTGCTGGAGTGCAAAGGCTATTGGGACAGTGACGACAGACGGAAGATCAAGAATGTTGTGCAACAGCATCCTGAATTAGATTTACGGATGATATTTCAAGCACCTTATAACACTATCTCTAAGAAGTCTAAGACAACGTATGCCAAATACTGCGAGAAGTTAGGCATACCTTGGGCTTCGTTTACCAATATACCTATCGAATGGTTCACGAAGAAAACGAATTCGTAGGACACACATCGTGTAATCAGTGTGGTTCATCAGATGCAAATAGTTTGTACTCAGATGGCCACACCTTTTGTTTTAGATGTCATGCAAGAACGCATGGCAATAACATCACCCACACTCATCAAGTGACCCATGTTCAGCTACAAGGATCAGCCGGACGGCTGCAATCTAGAAAAATCTCTGAAAAAACCTGTGAACTCTTCAAAACCTACAAAGATGGTGACATCTTACGCCACTATTATTTCGACAGCACTGGAAAGGTTGTCGGAGCAAAAGTAAGAACAAAAGACAAAGAGTTTCGCTGTGAAGGTGAAGTCAAGTCCCTATTTGGGATGCAGAACTATCGCCACAAGACAACCAAACGTGATGAGAAGTTAGTCATCGTTGAAGGAGAGATGGACGCTATGTCTGTCTGGGAAGCTCAGCCTAATTGGGCTGTAGTTTCTATACCTAACGGTGCTGCTGCTGCCAAGAAAGCCATTCAAAATAACTATGAATGGATCAATTATTACAGCAAGATAGTCCTCTTCTTTGACAACGATGAGGCAGGCCAGAAGGCTGCTAAAGAAGCTGCTGGTGTACTACCACCTGGCAAAGTATTCATCGGCTTCCTAGAGGATTACAAAGACGCCTCAGAAGCATTACAGGCCGGAGAGACAGAAGCTGTAAGGGCTGTATGTAACTACGACCACGTTCAATATCAACCTGACGGGATTGTCGATGCAAAGACACTCCTTGACTTAATTACAACACCATCACCACCATCAGACCATGACTACCCATTTCAAGGACTACAAGGAAAGTTACACGGGATCCGGTATGGGGAGCTTGTCACAATTACTGCGGGGTCTGGAATCGGAAAAAGCTCCTTCTGTCGTGCAATCGCAACTCACCTTCTTGATAAAGGAGAACGGGTTGCTTTTCTGGCACTTGAAGAATCCATGCGTCGTACATCTCTCGGACTTATGTCAGTCGCCAGCAATCGATCTTTACACCTCGGTGAACAACAACGAAGCGAGCTAACAGAGATCTTTGACAAGACAATAGCTAAATGGAACCTACATCTCTTTGATGGTTTTGGTAGCTATGACCCTGACCATATCTATAACCGCATTGAATACATGGCGGCTGGGTTAGATACAAAGGTCATCTTCCTTGATCACTTGTCAATCCTATTGAGCGGTCTTGAGAATGACAACGAGAGGGTCATGATTGATCGAACAATGACAAAACTTAGATCGCTAGTTGAAAGAACTGGTATCGCATTATTTCTCGTATGTCACACAACAACACCGCCTAATGGACAATCACATGAAGAGGGGGGCCGGGTACAACTCCGAAGCCTTCGTGGCTCTAGAAGCATCGGTCAGCTTAGCGACTCAGTTATTGCACTCGAACGGAACCAACAGAGTGGATCTGAACGAGATGCTACGACTGTGCGAGTCCTTAAGAACCGCTATTCAGGCGAGGTTGGCGAGGCTTGCCAACTGAAGTTCGATTTATCTACTTGTAAATTTAATGAAACTGAAGCAACAAAAGACTTCGACATTACCGATTTCTAAACCAAACCCACCTACACCTGAAGCAGTACAACGTGCTCAGTTTGTAGATAAAACATACATCTGGAAAAATGCTGGTATTCGATCTGGAAACAGACGGACTATTAAATGATCTTACCAAGATCCACTGCCTTGTTATTTATGACAGCGATACTGACACGACCGTTGTGTACAACGATCAAGGCAACGAAGAGCCGATTGTTCGAGGGGTACAACGTTTAGAAGATGCTGATGTAATCGTTGGTCATAACATCATTGGCTACGACATACCAGCAATTAGAAGGATTTACCCGTGGTTTATGCCTACTGCTTTTGTGTTAGACACCTTGCTTCTATCACGTCTGTATCACACAGACATTATTGAAGTAGATAAGAAGCGAAGCATTCCAAATATGCCGCTTCAAACTTATGGCAGACACAGCCTTGAGTCATACGGCTACAGGCTAGGTGAATACAAAGGTGAGTTTGGCAAAACCACAGATTGGCAAGACTGGTCACCAGAGATGGAAACCTATTGCTGTCAAGACGTTATCGTAACCACCAAATTATGCGACCACTTCCACAAATACCTGAGTGGGTCCGACTAGAGCACGAAGTTGCTCAAATATTAACTGAACAAGAACTACATGGATGGTACTTTGACCAACATGCTGCATGGAAACTTGCATCTACTCTCAGAAAAGAGCTTGAAGAAACTCTTGAACTACTACGCAACCAGCATCCTTACGTTGCAGGACCGGAATTTACTCCTAAAAGAAATAACGGACCGGCTGGTTACGTCGAAGGTGTAACCTTCACCCGTTTAAAAGAAACAAACCCCACATCGCGAGACCATATTGCATGGATTCTGACAGAGATTTACAAGGTAGAGCTGACGAAAAAGACAGCTACTGGGAAGCCGATTATCGACGAGATTGTACTGAAGGAGATTGTTGCGTCCGATGGACCACCGATTGCTTTGGATTTTCTGAAATGTCTCGATATTACGAAGAGCTTGGGGATGATCTCCGAAGGCACCAACGCATGGCTCAAGCTATGTACGACTGCTAATCGTATACATCACCACTGTTCAGTTGCAACAAATACGCACAGATGTGCACACCGTAAACCTAACTTAGGGCAAACAAAAAGTGACCCAGAATTCAGAAAACTATTCCAAGCTACGCCAGGTCAGATCATGGTTGGTGCCGACCTTAGCGGTATCGAGCTTCGTATGCTCGGCCACTATCTTGGCCGCTGGAGTAATTCTTTTACCGAAACTCTCCTCAACGGTGACATTCATCAAGTCAATGCAGACAAAGTTGGAGTCAGTAGAAGGGCTATCAAAACAATTACCTATGCCTTCATCTATGGTGCCGGAAATGAAAAAATCGGTTATTCCTACGACCCCCTTCTAACAAGTGGGCAGGCTAAGAAGAAAGGTAAAGAAATTAGAGAAGCATTTGTTTCTGCTATTGATGGACTTGCGGAACTACTTGAGGCAATCAAAAAGAAAAGCCAAGAGGGTTATGTCGGTTCTATTGATGGACGACACATCAAAGTAGATAGTCCTCACAAAGCTTTGAACTATTTGCTCCAGTCAGGGGCCGGTGTGGTCGCGAAGCGTTGGATGACTATCAATCAATCAAACATAAAGGAGCTAGGGCTGTGTGCATCACAGCTTGCATTTATACATGACGAATTACAATTCGAGTGTCCCCCAGAACACGCACAAGATTTATCAGCATCCCTGGTACTTAGCAGTGCAGAAGCTGGTGAATACTACAAACTTAGAGTCCCGATCACAGCAGAAGCAAAGGTTGGAGCCAACTGGGCAGAGGTGCATTGATGAAACTACTAATTGATGCTGACTACATAGTCTATAAAGCATGTGCTGCTGCAGAAGATGAGATCAACTTTGGTGATGATGTCATCCTTGTAGTTAGTAAGTTCTCGGAGGCCATGAAGAATGTCGAACGTGATCTGACCAGGATCAAGACAGAGTTCATGTGGGACACCCCAGACATGATCTTGTTCTTTAGTGACTCTAAGAATTTTAGGAAGAAAATTTTTGCCGATTACAAGGGTCATCGCAACAGGAAAAAGCCCTGTGGGTATCGTCGCGTAATTACAGAGCTGGGTAAACGATATGAACTTATCCGATTACCTGAGCTTGAAGCTGACGATGCCATGGGTATCTATGCAACAGAACATCCAGGCAACATCATTGTCTCGCCTGACAAAGACATGCGCCAAATTCCTGGCAAGTTATACGACATGAAAGAGACAGTCACTATTGAACCCGAAGAGGGTAGACAGTGGCATCTAATTCAGACGTTAGCTGGTGATCAGACTGATGGATACGGTGGCTGCCCTGGCATTGGTGTCAAGCGTGCAGTAGCTATGTTTGAAGAGGATGGTTACAACTGGGATGTAGTAGTTAAGGCATTTAAAGCTAAAGAACTTGGTGAAGAGGTAGCTCTTATGAATGCACAGCTAGCAAAGATACTTACTAACAAAGAATACGATGGACAAGTCATTCCCTGGCATCCCACCGCCACCAATAACTGAACTCACGATGGAGCAAGAATTCAAGCTCCGTCGAATGGATGATCTGCTACCTGAGGCAGACAAAGCAGACATCATCACATTACTGATGGCATTACAACATCAGAACTTCTGCCTATGCAATACCGTTAGCAACTTAGTTAAGCAATGGCCCACTTCTCACCCGCCTACTACACAAGAGGTTCCATGGAAACGTGGGACTTTATACGAGACCAAGGACTGAACTATCACCTTGGTTGTGCTCTTAAATATATTGTTCGCGCTGGTCATAAAGACAGCAAAGAGCAAGACTTAAAGAAAGCTATCCACTACCTAGAAAATGAACTCTTACATTCACACCAGTCTCCTCGATCAAGCGGAGGAATTTCGTCAAGCTTACTCTTTGGAGACGGGGAGGAATCAGAAGTCAATACAGAAAGCACTGATTGATGAGGAGTGGAGTGAATTCCATGAGGCATATCATTTTAAGGATGAGTGTGAACAACTGAAAGAACTAGCGGACCTTGTATATGTCTGCTACCAAATGGCTGCTAGCCAAGAGTGGGATCTCGATGAAGCAATGCATCGTGTCCACAAATCAAACATGTCGAAGCTCGGAGAAGACGGTAAGCCCATCTACAGAGCGGACGGGAAGGTTCTTAAAGGACCTAATTATAAAGAACCAACACTTACTGATCTTATTTAATCAATGACCACCTCACTAATCTCACGTACTGGACGTGTACAATCTTGGCTCGACAACCCTGAGTCAAGGCTTCCAGTTAGCTGCACAGTATTTGTAGTACAAGACTCGATGGAGGGTCCTGATGGATTGGAAAAATCGTGGCGCTATGTATCATTTGGCCTACGTTATGGAGCAGGAGTTGCGGTCCACTTGTCGGAACTGCGACCCAAAGGAACAGAAAATGGAAAAGGATTGGTTGCATCTGGACCGGTATCTTTCGCGAGAATCTATTCAACGTTGAATGAGGTATTACGCAGAGGTGGTGCCTACAGATCAGGTGCGGTGGTGTGTCATTTGGACATTGACCATCCCGATATTCCTGAGTTTGTATCCACTCCTAGAAGTGAGCTGCCTTGGGTTAAGCGATGCATCAACCTCACTACCGAAATGTGGGAGGCTACGCCACACAAAGAGATCATTCTGGATGGCATCAAACGTGGTGACATCTGGTTAAACAAAATCAAGTATGACAAAAATGGAAAAAGAATCCGAGGGAATGTATGCCTTGAGGTGTACTTGCCAAGCCGAGGCACCTGTCTCTTGCAGCATGTCAATCTCGGTGCCTGTGAATTTGACGACATTCCAAGAGCTTTCACTGAAGGGATGTCAGAACTGTGCCAACTCCATGGTCGAACTGGCGTTGGCGATACAGGAGAATATCTCCCAAGCGAAACAGACAGACAAGTCGGACTGGGAGTACTCGGCCTCGCAAATCTCCTACGGCGGTACGGCGTAACTTATGAACAGTTTGGTGAAGGACTTCGCTGCCTGAATAGTGGTGAAGTAATCCGTACACCAGCCTATGAACTAGCAGTACAGCTAAAGCTAGGCATCAACCTTGCAGCACGTATTGCTAAGACAAATAAGATGGATAGGGCGTTTGCAATTGCCCCTACTGCATCGTGTAGCTACAGATCAAAAGATCTCGATGGCTTCACAGCTACCCCAGAAATTGCACCACCTATCAGCCGCACTGTTGACCGTGATAGCGGTACATTCGGTGTAGAAACATACAATTATGGTGATGTTGAGATTGCATCAGAAGTTGGTTGGGATGCCTACAAGGCAGTCGCTGATGGACTGATGACACTACTCAATAACACAGGGCTTCTTCATGGATATAGCTTTAACTCTTGGAGTGACGTTGTAACCTACGACAATGAATTCGTGGAAGAGTGGCTAAGGTCCCCGCAAACTAGCCTCTATTATTCACTTCAAGTGATGCCGGATACACAAGATAAATCAAATGCATATGCTGCATTAGATGAGTCAGAAGTAGACAGCTATTTAGAGGACATTTTAAATGAAGAACCACAATGTGATTGCCAAGAATGAGACTAGATCCTTACCAGAAACTACTAAAGAGAAAACGGAAATGGACACCAGTACAGACAAGTGCTGGTACATGCAAAGAGGGTGCACACGAGACACTGCTCCGTGCACTTGCGTTGCGACATATGGAACTACCTGTGGGAGATTTTATCCGTGATGCGCTGGTTGCCGACGTACCGGAGCTATCACGACAACTCCTCGAATCAAACATTAAAGACGAAGAGAACCACGACCTGGCACTTGGTTACATTGCCAATGCTTACGGGGTTGATCAAAAGGCTGAAGCTGAAGCGTTACGGTTACGTGATGCTTGGACAGCGCATCCAGATCACACGATCCTCAAAGCGATGGTTGCCGAGCGTTCAATTTTCTTCGTTCTTCTACCATTCTTTCGCGCTAATGGTGACGCTGGAATGCGAACAGTGAGCGCAGATATCAGCCGAGATGAACAATTGCATGTCGCCGCGAATTCAATTGTATGTAAAGAACTAGGGCTAGAGATCTCTCCAAGCCTAGACAAACTACGTAAGGCAACAATCAATTGGGTGATGCAACCACTTGGTAGTAACACCGACAAATATTTAGACAAAAAATTTTGGCTGGATTCCAGTGACAACCTGATGTATCAAGGCAAAGCTCCTGAGCTTTCCTTTACTAAGTCTGCACGGATGCCAGCATTCTTTGAGCATAGTAATGTCAATCTCCCCCAATACGCTTGAGCCTTTGTTTGGCCCAAGTCCTGATCAGATCCTCCAAGAGATGGAGGAGTTTTTTCCTAACGTAACACCATCACCTGATAACAACCTAAGCCAGATTATGTATAAGTCTGGACAACGTTCTGTTGTCGAATGGTTAATTAACCGACTTGATAGAAACTAATGTGTATTTTCGGAAGCCAACCCAAGCCACCAGAAGTTAAACCACCAGCGCCACCGCCACCAACGCCACCAGCACCACCTGCTCCAGCCCCCTTACCTAAGGCAACTCCTTTGGATGCTGATGTTGAGAAAACTAAGCCTAATGTCACGTACGGTAAAAAGAAATCTGACTCTTCAAGAGCACGGGCCGGACGTACAGCAGACAGCCTTCGTATTCCTTTGAATAATCCTACGCCCGGTGGTAACTCTGGAGGATTAAATGCTTAGTGCACGTATGGCGTATGACCGTCTTTCATCTACCCGTAGTCAGTTCTTGAATACGGCTATTGAATGTGCGGAACTAACATTGCCGTACCTGCTAACTGATGATACGAGTACCACCAATTCACGTAAGCGGCTACCTATGCCGTGGCAGTCAATTGGTGCCAAGAATGTAGTGAGTTTGGCATCCAAGTTGATGCTTGCTTTACTACCTCCTCAAACCACCTTCTTCAAACTACAGGTACGCGACGACAAGTTGGGTGAGATGGACTCCCCTGAGATTCGCAGTGAGCTGGACCTTTCGTTCAGTAAGATTGAGCGGATTATCATGGACTTCATTGCTGCTTCTAATGATCGTGTAGTAGTCCATCAAGCAATCAAACATCTGATTGTTGGTGGCAACGCCCTTATCTTTATGGGCAAAGATGGTCTAAAGAACTTTCCACTAAACCGCTTCGTGGTCAACCGCGACGGTAACGGGAGTGTGATTGAGATCGTCACTAAAGAAATGATTAGTAAAGAGCTGCTAGGAGATATTGCTACTGACTCCAAGCGTGTTGTAGATGACTCTGAGTCTAAAGATGATGATGTCGATGTCTATACCTATGTACGTCTAGATAATGGACGATGGGTATGGCATCAAGAAGTCTTTGACAAAGTGATTCCAGGCAGTCGTAGTACTGCTCCTAAGAATGCCAGCCCTTGGTTACCCCTCCGCTTCAACACTGTTGATGGTGAGGACTATGGACGAGGCAGGGTAGAGGAATTCCTTGGTGACTATCGTGCACTTGATGCACTTAGCCAGGCACTGATCGAAGGCTCTGCAGCAGCAGCAAAGGTAGTGTTCATGGTATCTCCATCAAGTACTACTAAACCAGCAACGCTTGCTAAGGCTGGTAACGGTGCAATCATCCAGGGCAGACCTGATGATGTATCAGTTGTACAGGTTGGTAAGACTGCTGACTTTGCAACTGCTGCCAACTTGGCACAGCAAATTGAACGTCGTGTTGGTGAAGCATTCCTTCAACTCAACATCAGACAATCAGAACGAACAACGGCTGAAGAGGTACGCCTCACTCAGCTTGAACTAGAACAACAACTAGGTGGACTCTTTAGTTTGCTGACTGTTGAGTTCCTTGTTCCGTACCTGAACAGGATCATGCTTGTCCTGCAACGTAATGGTCAGCTACCAAAGATCCCTAAAGAGTTTGTACGTCCACAGATTGTGGCTGGTGTAAATGCTTTGGGTCGTGGTCAAGACCGTGAAAGCCTTGCCAACTTTATGGGCACCATTGCTCAGACCTTAGGTCCGGAAGCTTTGATGAAATATATCAACCCTTCTGAAGTTGTCAAAAGACTAGCTGCTGCACAAGGTATTGATGCACTCAATCTTATTAAGAGTGAAGAGCAACTTAACCAAGAGATGCAGCAACAACAACAAGATCAGCTCGGACAATCACTTGTCGATCAAGCTGGTCAACTATCTAAATCACCAATGGCTGAACAAGCCATGATGGGTGAACCTGAAGAACAACCTACTGAATAATGGCAGAAACTCTAACCTACGACAACACCCCTGAAGCTGAAGTACTGACTCCTGATGAGCAAGAATCACTTCAGATAGGAGAGCAACTAGAAGAAGAACAAGAGCAGTTACTGGCTGGTAAATACACCAATGCTGAAGAGCTTGAGAAGGCTTACATCGAACTACAGAAAAAGTTGGGAGATACAGAAGAGGAAGCTGGTGAGCCTGCTGATGAGCAGGTTGATGAATCTGAGCCAGAAATTTCTCCTGCTCAATCCTTAATCACCAATGCATCTACAGAGTATGCAGAGAATGGAAAGTTGTCTGAAGAGATGATGTCTAAATTCTCAGAAATGAGTAGTCAAGATATTGTGCAAGCTTACGTTGATATGCAAGCTAATGCACCTCAAGCTGAGACTGCTGAACTTAGTGAGTCTGAAGTGAATGCCATCAAAAACTCTGTTGGTGGTGATCGTGCTTATGACAATGTTATGCAGTGGGCTGGTGACAACCTGACTCCTGATCAAGTTGATGCCTTTGACAACATCATCGCAACCGGAAATTCTAATGTTATTCAAATGATGGTTAATGGTCTAAAGGCTCAATACGATTCTTCTAATGGATACGAAGGCAGGATGCTATCTGGCAAGTCTGCCAACGCTAGCTCCTCTGATGTATTCCGTAGCCAGGCAGAACTTGTCGCGGCAATGAGTGATTCACGTTACGAATCAGATCCTGCATATCGTAATGACTTGCTAGAAAAACTTGATCGTTCAGATCTCAACTTTTAATTTACACCCCTTACTTACTTAACATGAAATCTATTATTATTACTGGCCTCTTGATCTCTGCTGCTGGTGCAGCACACGCCGGACCTTACGCGAATGTAGAAGTCAACTCCGGATTCTTTGGATCTGATTACACAGGCTCTGCAACAGATGTACACGTTGGTTACGAAGGTGCTAACTGGTATGTGCAGGGAGGACCTGCCCTGCTGGCTCCTGATAATGCTGATGGTGACATCGAACTGTCTGGTAAAGCCGGCGGCTCATATGGAATCAGTGATGCACTATCCGTATATGGAGAGGTGTCTTTCCTGACTGGTGATACAACTAGCTACGGAACTAAGGCAGGTCTGAAGTACAACTTCTGATGAACGATACACAGATCTGGCCAACTGAACCAAAAATGTACATCAAAGATAACGCCGTGTTTCATAACGAAAATGCTGAGAAGCTGAACGGTCGCCTGGCAATGCTAGGTGTCATCGCAGCACTAGGTGCATACGCACTAACAGGTCAACTTATCCCTGGAGTTTGGTAATGCCACAAGGTAAAGGAACGTACGGTACAAAGAAAGGTCGTCCACCTACCAAGAAAAAGTAATGGCTAAACCTGGTCTCTATGCAAACATCCACGCTAAGCGCAAACGTATTGCTGCTGGTAGTGGAGAGAAGATGAGGAAGCCTGGATCTGCAGGTGCTCCTACTAAAGCTAACTTCAAACGTTCAGCTAAAACCGCCAAGAAAAAATAGCTAAATAGAATAAGGGAGGTGCAATTCCTCCCCTAGCTCTAGCCGGCCACGGCTTTAAACTGGTCTTACTTACTTGTTACAAGAAACACAATGCACTATTTAAATGACCGCCGTACTTTCAAGACCACAAAAACTAAATAACTGGGAAGCCTTTTGTAATTGGGTTACCTCTACTAACAACCGT
>Ga0181379_1000720_pt1 | contig 15966 bp, 32 predicted proteins | sample 2SPOviralmetaG_FD_130115 | JGI IMG/M metagenome (GOLD analysis project Ga0181379, IMG submission 130115) | Marine viral communities from the oligotrophic San Pedro Time Series (SPOT) site, San Pedro Channel, CA, USA - 2 SPOT_SRF_2009-07-10 | ecosystem: Environmental > Aquatic > Marine > Strait... | reverse complement strand
CAACTTTTGGTAATGTAAAATATGCATCAGTATCAAACATTGGGGCTTTAGGAACAACTGGATATCTAGCTGCAGACGGCACTTCCAGAACAATCGGGGGTGTATTTTGGGGTCTGCCAGATGCGTCACCAAATAATGTAAGACTATTTATTTTTGCACTAAACGGAACAGGAATAACAAACACAGATACAGCCGCTTGGTCTAAAATAGAAGTTACTACTAACGGTGGTACAACAGTGACAATCAATAGAAGTGATTTATCTTATGACTCATCAGAAAACGGTGACTCATGGTGGTATTTCTCAGGTTCATCTGGAACAGTATATAATGCAATTGGTAGTTTAGGTACACCAAGTAGTAGCGCTTATACTATAAAAGTTATAGGTGGAACTACTTCAGCAACAGCAAATAATGGTATCGCAGAAGAATTCGGTGGCGATGATAGTTCTAATGTAAAAATATCAGATTATTATAAAAATGGAGGAAGTGCAGTACCTCCGTTCGTGTCAAGTAGTGTTAGTGCTAGTATTCCTACTAGTGGCCAAATAAAGTTTTCAGATTTTTATGGAGCAACCGATGTACCTGCAGTTACAAGTGCGGTAACAATACAACCAGCAGTTAAATATGATACTAATACTGGTCCACGTGGTGGTCAATATGAATTTATTTGCCATGGATTAGGTCAAACTTATCATAATACTTATAGTAGTTCAATGTTTGGATTTAACAGTTCAGTCAATTCAACACATTTAACTGATTCAAACCAAGGTAGTTTAGTAGGAGCAACTTATCCTGTTACTAATTTTGGTTTAAGTTCGACACTTGGAACATTACGTGCAATAACACATTTTACTTATGGTCCTTCAGGGTCTTCACATGGAATAATGATGGTTGTAGAAGGCACTGGAAGTGATAGTAATTCAGGATTTACAAATTTAGTAGCAACACGAAGTGGTATGACAACATTAACATTACCTCGATCTTCAGCAACATACACTTATGTTTCAAGTGGTACTGCAAGAATATGGAGATGGAATTCAAGTCAGGTTTCTGCCATAGCTAACTATCGTTCGGGCACACCAGCATCTCAAAATGTAGATAGTACTCTATTCCCTGGAGGTTCAGGTACTAATAACAGCAGTAGTTCAACAACAACTACTTCGCGAACAACATGGACAATATCATAATGTCAAATATAGCGTATATAATTATAGAAGATCAAATGGAACCAAACTCAAAGTTTAAATGGGCAAAATTTGATTATAAAGATTGCATTACAGAAATTCCTGCAGTTTTAGATTCGGAAGACGATACACTTATAGACGAAGATGCTACTCAGAAAAAAGTTAATGACTGGGTAGAAACAAATTCACCTTGGGACGAAACAGTATGAGAAATCCAATAGTAAATAGAGTATTTGATTATGCAATCGATAAAGAAAGAACTGAAGCGTATTTAGAATGGATTAAAGCAAATGTTTCAGGTAAAACAGTTGTTGAATTAGGAGCTGGTTCTGGAATTATGACATGGCTATGTGTTAAATATGGTGCAACACATGTATATGCATACGAAAATAATAAAAGAATTATTTATTGGCTAAAAGAATTATTTAAAGACGAAGCCAAAGTAACTATTGTAGAAGAAGATGTAAGTACAGCTACGTTGCAAACTGCAGATATCTACTTACATGAAAACTTCGGTTCAAACGTATATATGGAAAATATATTAGGAATATACGAAAATCTAAAATCACAAAATTTAGAAGATAAAACTTTTCCAAATAAATTAAAAATGCAATACGGAACATATGATATAAGTAATAATACAGATATTTCAGGAGCAGATAGATACGCAGAAATTGATGATTCTGATTTAGTAGAATTTTTTGGATTATGTCCAATGAATGAAATTACTCCTCATTTTCTTCCTCAAAGAGAAGTTGATGAGAGTGAAGTAACAATTAATGGAACTTTATTTGATGGTTATATAAAAGATTTAACTCAATTTACAGCTGAAGATACTAGTGGAGAATTAGTATTTTGGGAAGCAAGTTTTGATGGAAATCATACAATAAGTAATTGGAAAAGTAAAACGAGTTGGAATACTATTCCCATCGATAGAGTTATGGATTTAGGAAGTTAATATGTTTTTTAGAAAAGATACAAAATTAGATAGAGAAGCAGTATTCAATCAACTAAAAATAGACGAAGGGGTGGTTTATGAAATTTATCATGACCATCTGGGATATCCTACTTTTGGGGTGGGACACCTGGTACTGGAGTCAGACCCTGAACACGGATCTGACCTTGGAACAGCTGTTTCCGAAGAGCGAGTTAGAGAATGTTTCGAACGCGACCTGGACACCGCAATCGAAGAGTGTAATCTGCTATACGAAGACGGGGTCTTTGGAGACTTACCCGACGAAGTCCAGCAGATATTGGTTAATATGATGTTTAATATGGGGAGAACCAGATTGAGCAAATTCAAGAAAATGCATGCAGCGATTCTTGATGAAAATTGGAAAGAAGCTGCAATTGAAGGGAGAGATTCAAGATGGTACAAGCAAGTGACAAACAGAGCCGAGAGACTCATGTCGAGACTCGAGGTTGTGTAAATTATTATCATACCAATGAAGAACAACAAAATAAAGGGTGGCACTGGTGCCACGAAAAAAAAGGGTATTTTAGATACTCAGATTGGTTTAAAACCAAAGAAGAAATAGGAGAAGAATATGGCCTCAACAGTTAAAGTATTATCTAGTGAAGTTAGCCTTAGTAATACCGCTTCTAATGTTTCCTTTGCTCAGGTTGTAAGAGTTCATAATTTGAACGGTGCAACTAAAGTATTGACAGTTAAAGATTCAGGTGGTAATACACTAGGTACTCTTTCACTTGCTAATGGGGAAATAATTAATATTAGAAAGAATGCAAGGGATACTCTCGAAGTACCAGCTGCTACTGCTAATATTAAAGCGGTAAAAATAGCTCACAGTTACTAAATAATAAATCAAGCTAATCCTCTGTTAAAACGGAGGATTTTTAGCATCTAAGATTTATTTTCTTATAAATACTTCCATGGAGAGTATATTTACACTCATTGCGGATGTAGGTGCTCCAATTGCTGGGTCTTTAGTTATGGGATTCTTTATCTTTTTAGTAATCAAACAGATACTAGAAGGAATAGTAGATAAGATAAACACCTTAACTATATTTGCCAAGAGTTTGGAGAATAGAGCACGAACAATGAGTAATGAAATGATAAAAATTGATTTGTTAGTATCTTCGGCCTTAGATTTAAGACCAGATACTGATAGAATTGCACGTGCAGAAAACTTTATTGAGGACGGCAAAATAGATACTAGGAGAGACTAATGGATGTAGGTCAATTAGTTTCTGACTACGGGTTTCCAATTGTGATGTCCGTAGGTTTAGGATATTTTATATATTATGTTTGGTGGTATATTGGAGAACATATAGAGCCGAAGTTAGATGAAATGCACATGGCTCTTATAAGAGTTATTGATCAGACAAGGATGTTGGATCAAGATTTGATAAGATTACAACAAAAAGTAAATGTAGTTTTAGAATATAGAGAAAATGAAAAGAAAAAGCGAAAGAATAGAGGTAATGGAAAAGATGAAAGATAGACTTGAATTATCTGTACTTGTTACGATATTTGTAATAAGTATTATGGCAATATCACCAAAAGCATTTGCTGCAGATATCACACATAAATTTAAAAATCCCTCCTTTAGTGGTATAGGAACTGGTGCTCATTATTTAACAGTAGAAAACCAGGAACATGCACGTAAAAAGGCGATAAAAGATGCCATGGAAGCTGCAAGAAAGGCAGCCGAAAGAGACGCAGAGAATACAACAATGGCTAAGTTCATTCGAAACTTAGAATCAAGAATTTACGCTCAAATGTCTAAACAATTAGTAGAATCAATGTTTAGTAATGATGGGTCGGTAAGATATGGATCATTTGTTTTAGAAGGTAATACAGTAACATATGAAGTTATTACAAATGAAGATGGTTCGGAATACATTAAAATGACAATTGTTGATTCAGATGGAACAACAACTGTTATTGAAATACCTGTAGGGACTGGTAATTTTGGGCAAGATTCGGATAGCGGATAATGGAAGGCGTTTTAATATTATTAATGGTCTTAGGACTAATGAACGAATCCTCTACACCAGTTTGGTCTAATCAACCAGAAGAGTGTAAGGAAATAGAATTTGAAGAAGTAGTAGATGCATTAACAGCATCTAAGAATTCTGCAAAATTTATATGGCAGAATACACAAAGAAAACATCATATTTGTGTAGAAGAAGCAGAGGCAGTAAGACTTCCTTCATATATTAAATTACTAGATTTACCACCAGCTAAAGATAGACCAGTTGTGGCAGTGTATGGCTTCCAAGATAAAACAGGACAAAGAAAATCAAGAGAAGGTATTGCTGATTTCTCTACAGCCACTACACAAGGTGGAACAGAATTACTAATAGATGCTCTTAAAACAGCAGGTGGAGGAACCTGGTTTAGAGTAGTAGAAAGACAAGGCATTGATCATCTGGTAAGAGAACGTCAGATAATCAGAAGTGCAAGACAAGATTTTGCGGGCGACGGTGGTCCGCAACCATTAAATCCACTCCTATTCGCTGGAATAATTATGGAAGGTGGAATTATTGGATACGATACTAATATTCAATCAGGAGGCCGAGGCGCACGGCTATTGGGTATTGGTAAAAGTAAACGATATACGCAAGATGTCGTAACCGTATCTGTAAGAGCTGTTTCAGTTCTAACAGGTGAAGTATTATTGAATGTCCAAGCTAAGAAAACAATTCTTAGTTATGGTGGCAGTGGGGATATTTTCCGATTTGTGGATAATAGCACTACTCTAGTAGAATATGAGGACGGAGTGGGTAATAATGAGTCCGTGACATACGCGGTACGAACAGCAATTGAAGCTGCCGTACTGGAATTAATCTACCAGGGTCATGATAGAAAGCTCTGGGTAATTGAGGATGGACATCGTCACCCCCATCAAATAAATGGGAAAAACGAGAAACATCCATTAAAGGAAGAGGTAAACGAAAATGAATAAACTTTTAAGTATAGTAATACTATTGTCGACATCTTTTGTTTTCGCACAAGCCACTGATGATAACGAAATTAAAATCACACAAACTGGTGATACACTTAAATTATATGTAGATCAAATCGGTTTTGGTAACAAAATCGGCGGAGATAACTTTTCAAGTGGGTCAGGTTCTGTAATGGCTATTACAGGTTCAAGTTTAGAATTTGATTTAGATTTCGCTGGTAACCAAAATATATTATTTGGTCCTGTTGTAGCAGATAGTTCAACCTATAAGCTAGATTTTACAGGTGATTCAAATGTTATAGATTGGAATATCGGAAACGTTGGTAGTGCAGACGACTCAGATATAAACTTTGACGTTACAGGTGATTCAAACACCTTTGACTTGGATCAAGGTTATGGTTTAAGTGCAGAAAGATTAAATGCTGATTTAATATTAATTGGTAATTCAAATGTCTTTGACGTTGACTGGGAATCAGACGACAACATATGGGATTTTGAAATTACTGGTGACAGTAACAATATAAATACATTGCAAAAAGATGGTGAACATAACCTAGAATTCACTTTAACAGGTGATTCTGCAGATGTTGATATTAATCAAATATCTGGTACTTGTGTTGGAGGTTCGCCTTGTGCAACACCTAATGCAAATATTGTATTAACAGTTACATCAGATAATGCGATTATTCAACTTAATCAAAAAGACGCCGGCAACGACAGCTAGTCTTTTACTACTCATCAGTGGGGTTAGTTTCGCTAACCCTATTGGTGAAGTTCGCGAAGCATCTGGCGTAAATTCAATATTACGCGATAAAGAAACAATACAAACCGAAACTATAGAACTATACGACCAGGCCCAAACTGCCAAAGGCCGTATGTTAATTGAATTCTTAGATAAGGCAGAATTACAACTTAAAGAACACTCTCTCGTTTTAATAGACGAGATATACTACGACCCTAATCCAAACTTATCCAAAATGTCATTAAAAATGGCAATGGGTACTGCTCGTTTTGCATCAGGAAAATTAGGTCTAGTTAATAATGCAAATATTAGTATACAAACGCCTACTGCAACTATAGCAGTTAGAGGCACAGATTTTACTACAACAATAGATGAACTAGGTAGAAGCTTAGTAATATTATTACCTGACGATAAAGGTGATCCATCAGGAGTAATCGAAGTATCAAATGCAGCAGGAACAGTTACACTTGATCAGGCATATGCAGCAACTATGGTTACTACTACAGATAGTCCACCAACATCTTCAACTGTAATTACTGGTATTACACCAGCCTTAATTGATAATATGTTTATTGTAAATCCACCGGCAGAAGTAAAACAAAGAATAGAGGAAGAACTTAAGGACGAACAGAACGAAGACCAAGGATTACTTGATATCGACTTCTTAGAGTTTACTGAATTAGAAGAAGATGAATTAGCAGAAGATGAGTTGGACGAATTTAGTGAACTTGATATTGATGAATTAGATGTTGAGTTTTTATTAGACTTTTTGGCAATAGTTGATTCTGGTGATTTATTTGATACATTGGGCGAGTTTGATATTAAAGGTGCAAGAAGAGGTTTAAATGATGAATCACAATTTAATGTATTTTTACGAGATGGTAATTTAGTATTATATCGTAATGTAAATGGATTAATAGAAATTGAATTTGCTGCAGGTGGTAGTTTTACATTAGACACAACAACTCCTGGATATCAAGGTATTATTACAGGTAATGATGGCGAAGATATTATGGTAATTATAAATCAAAACTAGTATAAATAGAAGTATGAACTGGACTAAAATAAAACAACAATTTTTTAAATACTGGATACTGCCGTGGGGTGCGTGTGTCTTTTTAGCAATGCCATTATACGCAGGACCAACAGATGATAACCATATTCATGTTGAACAAGTCGGCAATGGAGATAATCTTAATTTAAATGTAACTCAAATAGGTTATGGTAATTCAATAGATTTTTCTTTTGCTCATGCAAGTAATTCATTTAATTTAACTCAAAATGGTTCAGGTAATTCTATATCCTGGGTATCATATTGGGGTTCAGGTAAATCATGGGGTGGAGATGTTGATGGTACAGGTAATGACGAAACAGTATTACAATATGATGGTGCAACTTATGGTAGGCATTTATGGGGTAATGATAATACTGTAGATGTTTATCAGCACGGTTCGCATACATTAAATTTAGATGTACATGCTGATGATACTAATGTCGAATCATGGCAAGAAGGCGGAGGTTCTCATTATTCACATGCATACTTCTATGGAACAGCTGATGGTTCATCAGTAGACCTCATGCAAAAAGGAAGTGCAAATCATAATTCTCAAATAAGATTACAAGGAACTGAACCAACAACATTAAATTTATTACAACAAGGTAGTACGAATATGAGTTATACTATTACCAACAATTGTTATACAGTAGGCGGTTGTACAATAAACGTTTCACAGGGTAATTAACATGATAGAATGTCCACCAGAGTTTTACGAGTGTCTTACTGAAGAAGAATATGAAGAGATTTTAGAACTCTTCGAAGAGAATGAAATATCATTTCCAGATTCAATTCAACCAGAAAGCGTAAGTGATGCCCAAGCAGTAGCTGATTTTACTTGGCAAGTCTTATTCTTATCTCCATGGGAATTAGCTTATATTGCATTACCAATGAGCGTATTAGCCTTTTATGGTTTATCAATATATGCTATTTTTAAATGGGTACAAAGGAAATTTAGTTAATGCCATATAGTAAAAAAGTAATAGAAAGGTTTGAATCAGTTTTAAACAACCCAGAAAAACATTCGGTTGGTAGATTTGATCCTAATGATCCTAATGTCGCTACAGGCTTGTCAGGTGCTCCTGCATGTGGTGATGTAATGAAATTAGATTTAAAATTGGATCCAGATACTGATGAAATATTAGATGTTAAGTTTAAAACATACGGCTGTGGTTCAGCAATTGCATCGTCAACAATGTTTGTTGAAATGTTAAAAGGAAAAACAATAGCCGAGGCCAAACTTGTAAAAGATAAAGATATAGCAGATGCATTGGAGTTACCACCAATTAAAATACATTGTTCAGTTTTGGCCGAAGATAGTATTAAAAAGGCAATTGAGCATTGGGAAGAAAAAACTAAATATAGAAAACATAATCAACTATATCCTGAAAATGGAATGTAATGATAGAATTAACAGACCAAGCAATAGTTAAATTAGTAGAAAAAAATATCAATTCAGTAAGAGTAGGTATAACTGGTGGTGGCTGTGCAGGATTTGAGTATATCTTTGCCGAAGATCAAGTTAGAAATGGCGATGAAGTAATCGATTATGGTAAATTTAATATTTTAATTGATCAAGAAAGTAAACCATACATAGAAGGTATGACCTTGGATTATGTACAAGAGGGTTTACAAGAATATTTTAAATTCTTAAATCCACATGAAGTAAGCAGTTGTGGATGCGGTGTAAGCGTCCAATTTGATATATGAAATATATAACATCAATATGGACTACTATTGCAATAATAGTTTTAGGATTATTCATTCGTATATCGGATCCAGATATAGTCCAACAAATAAGATTGGTAGTATTCGACCAATATATTCAATCATTACCAGATAAAAAATCCGAAGATATAGTTTTAATTAATATAGGTGAGGAAGCACTGGAAAAATATGGTCAATGGCCTTTTCCTCGGCAACAGTTTGCACAAATGATTTCCGATTTAAGAAATGCAAATGCTGGACTTATTGGGTTTACCATTATGTTTCCTGAATCTGATAGGTTTGGTGGAGATGAAGTATTTGCATCATGGATAAAGGATAATGGAGTTATACTATCTCAAGATGCAGACCCACGAGGTAGAAGTAAAAGTGCCCCGTATGTGGGAACAGCAATATTTGGAACAGGTGAACCTAATGATTGGGTTATAAAATATGATGGTCTAGTTACTAATATACCAGAGATAGAGGCTGGTGCATGGGGGCATGGATTAATAAATGGAATGCCAGAAGTTGATGGAGTAGTAAGAAGAATACCACTTTTATCAAATATAAACAATCAATTATATCCGTCATTTACATTAGAACTTATAAGAGTTGCAAACAATAAACCTTCTTATACTATTAAAGTAAATGATGTTGGAATCGAAGAAATTATTTTAAGACCGTTTCAGATACCTACTGATCCAAATGGTTCAATATGGATTAATACTAATTATACTTTTAATGAAATAGAATATGGATCAGAATTACCTAATCTTGATGGTAAGATTGTTCTGATAGGTTTAACTGCATCTGGATTGGCTTCTCAAATTCCAACTCCAGTTGGTCTTCAGTCTGCTCATCAATTACAGGCTTCTGCGATTCAGACTGTTTTAGATGAGAACTCCATTTCACGTCCTCTGTGGACGGCAGCAATAGAAATTCTCGTATCGACAGTTCTTGCTGCTTTTCTAGTCCTGTTAATATATCGGGCACCTGTTTGGGCTTCTGGAATCGGATTTCTGGCCGTTTGTTTCGGATCAGTCTTAACTGTTTATTATGTTTGGAATAAATGGTATATGCTCCTTGACCTTACATATTCATTAATATTATATATAATAACCTTTACCTCAGGCAGTTTTAATAACTTTTATAAACAATATATGTTAAGACAGCAAATTAAGAAACAGTTTGAAACTTACCTTGATCCACGACAAGTTATGTTATTACAAAAAGATCCTTCTCTATTAAAGTTAGGTGGTAAAAGAGAAGAAATGACATTCCTATTCATGGACATTGTAGGGTTTACTCCAATATCAGAACACTATAAAAATAATAATGACCCTGAAGGGCTTGTCAATATTATAAATAGTTATTTGGACACCATGACTAAAATTATATTAAAGAATGGTGGAACAATTGACAAGTATATGGGAGACTGTATCATGGCATTTTGGAATGCTCCTCTACCTTGCAATAATCATGCGGAATTAGCCGTAGATACATCAATAGAAATATTAGAGGCCGCAGATGAACTTATTAAAGAACTTGAAGAAAAGGGGTTACCTTGTATTGATGTTGGCATTGGTATCAATACCGGCGACTGCATCGTCGGAAACATGGGATCAGAATCTCGATTTGACTATTCCGTCATTGGAGATGCCGTTAACCTCGCGGCTAGACTCGAAGGCCAAACAAGAAATTATGATGGGGTTCGAGTGTTGTTATCACAATTCACTGCTGGAAAGTGTAAAGAGAGAAGCTTCTCGCGAGTTGATAACATACAAGTTAAAGGTAAATCCGAAAGGGTTACAATTTTTACCCCTTGATAACAAAGTAAAAACACAATCGTACTTTATCTTCATTAATACAATGGACGCACTTACAACTTACCATGGTCTTAAAAGTCCTTATGTTTACGAGGCAAATCCTATTCTTGGAAAAAGACCATCAGCAGGTGAAATAGTAGTATTAAAACTATTGATGGGTAGTATCATATGGCATACATACAATAATGATCAAATGATAGTGGCAAATAGTCTACTAACTATAGCAGTTGTTAATAACCTAGATGTCATGAATAAAGTTGGTCTTTTATAACATTTAGTTATAAAATGTAACACAATTGTAACAAAAAAGTTTAAGAAAACACTTTACATTTGGTTCAAAATAGTGTATAATGGTTGTATAAATTAAAGAAAAGGAGTAATATGTTTAATTTAGATAACTACATCAATCCCAGTAAAGGTCAAGAGGCCAGTCACAAAGGTATCCCTATGGAATATAGATACCATCCAGACGTTCTAAACGCAAAAGGAAAAGGTAGGATCAGATACAGAGGTCCTAGATATGACGCAATGAGATTAAGTACTTTAATGGAAGATGCAAAGTCTTTCAGTATATATCCTAACAGTATCAACAAACACGCTGACTACTGGAAAGAACACAAAAAACAACTAGGTTTATAACCCATTTTTATATATAAAAAATATATACTTTTTTTTAAGAAAACACTTTACATTTGGTTCGAAATAGTGTATAATGGTTGTATAAGGTAAAAAAAGGAGTAAAAATGTTAGAAATAGTAAGTGAATATGATTCTTTTAGGTATACACAATTAGGTGTAAACTATGAGGGTTTTGTTAAAAATGTCGGTAAAGATTTTATCGAAGGTAGATTTTGTGAAACAAATGAATATGGTGAGAAACATGGAGTATGGTTCTCTACAATTATTTACTTAAAATCATTTAAAGAATTAAACATGGAATGGTGGTTTGACGGCCAGGGTTGTGATAACTCTGCGATAGGTGTTTCAGGTTGTTGGGAGGCTTTTGTATGAAAAGATATGTAGTTCAAGTAGAAAAATATGTATGGGCAAAAAGTGATGTCGACGTAATCTCAAAGATGCGAGTCGAATGTCATAAAGAAGATTTAAAAAATGATAATCATTGTTCTGTAGTTCAAATATTAGAACAACCATTTGGTCAGATAGGAAATAGGAAAGTAGTACATGAAGGCGCTTAAAGAAATAACTAATTGGGACGATGTAGGATATAAAGTTCCTAATCACACTTACATTTTAAATGAACAAGGACATTGTGTCGGCTTTAAAGCCACAGGCACAAAAAAGTACACTCAATTTAAATCTCCTATGAAACAATTTTCAAAGTCTCGTAGAAAGTTTATTGAGTTAAAACCTGTTGAAAAATATATGAGGACTGGATAATGGAAAATTGGATAAAGGATCATATTTTAGAAATCGCAATAGTAATATCAATACCTTTACTATTGGCTTTTGCATTTGATAGTGCGTTAGACTTACCAGATGTTCATGTTAGTCATAGTACAGGTGAATGTGTTGAAGTTATCAATTATAGTGATACTAATTACACTTGCGATAACTATCCTAAAAAATATAATCATGTATGGGTAAAGTAATGACAAAGTTTGATAAAAAAGAATTAGAGAATAGTAAAAGAATTTATAAATCAGCAACACCTAAATTTACTGTTGACTGGTATTTAAAATGGGTTGCCTCAATCTTCGTTCTACTTGCAATGAGTATTCGTGGAGTTGAGGGTATGCAATTTTATGACCTAACGTTATCGTTAGTAGGTATTTTCCTATGGTTAATAGTTGCAATTATGTGGAAGGACAGAGCGTTAATTCTATTGAATGGAGTAGGGCTTATGTTCTTGATTAATAACTTAGTACAGATGTTGACAAATTAATTTAAAAAAAGTGTTTACATTTGGTTTAAAGTGTGTTATAATATATGGTATACAAAAATGAAGGAGATTATGTATGGATTTTAATGATATAAAAGAAGCTTTATTAGAAGAAAAAGCAAAATATGAGGCCGAGAAAGAGTTCAAGGCCACTGTAAAAAAGGTATATTCAAGACCTAAAAACTATTTAACTAAACAAGTAAAGAAGGCAGGCAAACAAGCTCCTGGTTCTTTAGAATGTTTCAAAGAGGAAAATATGTATTACTCTAAAAAAGAAACACAGGCTTATTTAGATGGATCCAGTTATATGGAAACATATAACGCTATGAAGGAACATGATGACTGGAACTAATATAGAACAAATGAAACTCGATGTGCAAAGAATAGAGGCTCTTCTCACTGTAAGAGAAAGGGCATGTGATCCAGGATTTAAAATGATGTGGACCAAGAAACTAAAGCAACTTGTAAAAAACATTCAAAACCCAAAAAGATGTAAGGAAGTAGTATCATGAGTGAATATGACAACGTAGTAGAAAGGCAAAGACAATTAATTGCCGCAGAAGAATGGGCATCAGGTGTTGCTCAAATACACGTGCATTCTCTTAGTTCTATGGCCTACGATGATAGACCAGGCGATACAGAAAATGGTAAATCAGTTACTGACCGATCATATAATAATGGTCTGATTGAAAGAAGTCAAGGTGGCCAGATAATACATACCTTCGGTGAAAGGCTAGAAGGTGATGACCTTATTGCTGAGTGGAGGAGAAAGAACTAATGTCAGTTACTAATTTTTATGCAGGGTCACTTAGATATGGTCCATCAGGTAAAAAACGTAAAACTATATCTATGTCAAAACCTAAGAATAAAACAATGGCCGACTATAATTGGTCTACCCCAAAAGATAATGCTATAGTACGAGAAACTAAGCATTATCCATCCGCGCCACTTACGTCCTATGAAAAGATAGAGGACCAAAGTTGGAAGTTGGACGAGAGTAAAAAATTTACGGTTGCACCGGCATACAATAAAGGTGCGTACCAAGTCATTCCTAAGAGTGACATTAAACATATAGGAAAATAATAATGGAAATGTTTATTCAAATAATAATTTTAGGAATTGCCTTCTGGTTCATGGTTGAATCATCTGAAATAGTGGCAAATCAAAAAGGGCAATCATTATATAAAAATAATAAAGATGGAGACGATAAATAATGTCAAAATATGATTATATGGAATACTCAACTTATGTTGAGGGCGAGAAGAGAGCTGATGTTATCCGCACTGTAGGAGAAAAGAAAAACTTTTTCGGTGTGAGATTTATGTATCAGAATAACAATCTAGGTATTGAATGGTACCCTGACCACTCAGAAAAGTGGTCCGAGGATTGTGCAGAGAATTGGGTAATGGGTATAAAGGAGACACCTATAATTAAATAAGTTTCGAGGGTTGGTTCCTTTACTCCTTATTTTACTCAAAGGTACCACCCTCACTTTAATTAAGAAAATACTATGGCAATTAATAAAGTAAGAACAAAGTTAAGAAAAAAAAGAGTAACACTTGACGATAAGTATATGGGACCAGAACCTCTTTGGGGTCCTGGTGAATCAGTTAATCTATCAAAATCAGAAAGTATGTGTCAATGGACCAAAGGGGCTCATTGGTATAATTATTTCTATAAAACTAAGGACTATGTTCCTTTTGTAATACAGTACGCTGAAGAAGTATGTAAGTTTGATAAAGAACAAATAAAGGCCTTAAAACAAGTAGAAGATTGGAGACTAATTTTAAATGTAAAGGCTGTATGCAGATTACACTTTAGAGGTTGGGAACATACTGAACAACAACATGAAATGGCCAAAGAATATCTACTTGAAGTAATTAAATATGGTAAAACTATTATAGGAGTTAAGAAAGAAGAAAAGAAAAATGCACCTCCTGTAATATCACCAGTTGAAAGAACTCGTAGAAAAGTCATGGATACTGTATATGAATTATGGGACACACAGATTGTTGATGGTTGGATGGAGAATCAATTTAATAATTCTATAGATGTCTTTGCAGCCTTCAAAGAGGCTGGACTAAAAAGTAATGCCATCGCCCCATTTAAAAGAATAATTGATGATGAATATGAAGTCATTAATGACGCAATAAACAAAACATGTGATCAGGCTGTAGAGGCATATTCACATATTAGTCTTGCGAATAAAAAGAAAATGGTAAAACAGATGGACACTATTTACTCTGATTTAGATAAATTAAAATTATCTTATAAGGCCGAAAGAGGTCCTAGAATTAAGAAAAGAAAGGCCACTGATGTCCAAGTAAAAGATTTAAAATATAAAGTAGAGGACATGGAATATAAATTAACTTCTATTAATCCAATAGGTATTCCTGGAGCATCATCTCTCTTAGTGTTTAATACTAAGAATAGAACTTTATATGAATATGTAACTACTGCGACTGCAGGATTTGAAGTGGGTGGAACTACTATTAAGAACTTTGATATTAAATTATCAAGGTGTACTAAGTTAAGAAAACCAGAAGTAATACTACCTTTAATGTTAACCAAAACTCAAAGACAAATTGAAAAGATTTGGAAAGAGCAAATCACTACTAAAATTAATGTCCCTAATGGACGAGTAAATGGTGATTGTATATTACTTAGGATATTATGATTAAAAAAGAAAAAGAAGTGTTTGAACACAAAATAATGACAAAGAAAAGATTTTCTATGGCTGTGGAGAAGTTAGTTTCTGAAACTAAAAATGTATCTTATATAGATGCCGCAGTTATGATTATAGAAGAAAGAGGAATGCCATACACGAATCTTAAAAGACTACTATCAGATTCATTAAAGTCAAAGATAGAGGAAGAGGCATCGTCATTAAACTTAATTCGTGGGAAGAAAATAGGAAATAAACTACCTATATGATTTATAATAAGTTAAGAAGTGCTGCCTATGGCGAAGGAAGAAGATACTTTCGCTGGTGGTTACACTGGACGGGTAGATTATGACAGAACCATTTGATTCTTATAAACTATATAATGCGCTGCGACTACACTTCGAAACAGATTATGACGCAGTAAAGTATAATTATAAATCTAATGTTAGCCCTCAATCCTTTTTTAAACGAAAAGATAAATACTTTTTTGCAAAGATTGCGAAGAATTATGGTAATGATTTATTAGGTTACTACGTGGCCAACTTTAAAGTGGGTGTATCTTATGTTGGAGATATGGTCAATGAAGTTGGAGATGATAATTATAATAAATATAAAAGAACTAAAGAAAGTATCCATCGAGTGTTCTCGGTCGATATAAATATATTAACGGAGAGTGAACTTGATTTTGATAAGTGTTTTACATCTTATAATGGTCAACTACCTCTCGTAATACAGTTAATGATGCAAGAAGATATATCATTGGAAACAGTTGTTATTCTTGACTCATTACTAGGGTTTATACCTCGTGAATCAAAGAAGATATCTGATACCATTATATGGCCAGATATTAAAAGGAGGATTGAGAAGTATAAGCCATTCGTAAGCTTTGATGATATTAAATGTAAAAATTTATTATTAAAGGGGTTTACAAATAACACATAATGTGTTATAATATAAAGT
>Ga0181379_1000718_pt1 | contig 15995 bp, 11 predicted proteins | sample 2SPOviralmetaG_FD_130115 | JGI IMG/M metagenome (GOLD analysis project Ga0181379, IMG submission 130115) | Marine viral communities from the oligotrophic San Pedro Time Series (SPOT) site, San Pedro Channel, CA, USA - 2 SPOT_SRF_2009-07-10 | ecosystem: Environmental > Aquatic > Marine > Strait... | reverse complement strand
CCTTCTACATCTAATGATCCTGTAATTTCTGCATCACCAACAAACGGGAATGCTGCACCTCCTCCACCTGCTGCTGCAATCGAAGCTGAAACATTTGTAATTCCTGTAATTGCTAATACACTTGGTATTGTAGTTGTATCTGCTGATTTATCATATTCAAATACATCTTTAACTCCATTGTTAATTACTACATCACCTTCTGCTGTCGCATGAGCTCCTTGCCCTATTGCAACACTATTATTTCCATCACTTAATGAACCTGAACCAATTGCTATACCTGCTGTATTATTTGCTCTTGCTCCTGCTCCAACTGCTATTCCATAATTATCATTTGTAAATGCACTTTTACCAATTGCTACTGCTTGGTAAATTGTAAATGCATCTGCTCCAATAGCTACACCTTCTTGATAACCATTAGCATTTGCACCTATAATAACTGAATCATTTCTGTTATCCTCAGTCATTCTAGCATTGTAACCAATAATTACGTTACGAGGTGAATTTACTTTTGCATCGGCATCTTTACCTATTACAACTGTATTTTCTGATGTTATACCACTTACTTTTGCATTATCACCAATAGCAATTGAACCACTACCATTTGCGATAGCATCTGTAGTTGTATAATTAGCTGATAATAATGAATTAGGAGCTGAACCTGAAATTAAACCTGCTGCTGCACCTCCACCTGCTGGTGTTGAAAATGTTAAATTACCTAAACCATCTGTAGTTACTACTTGTCCTGATGTACCATCAGTATCTGGATAGCTTATTCCTGAAGCTGTTAATGAATTTTTTATATCTGTACCTCCATCAGCATCTAAAATGATTTGTCCATTACCTTGATCTGCACCTACAATAGTATAATCTGATGAAGTTAATGGCTCGTAAAATGAAGATGTTACACCGTATGTTCTAGTAGCACCTGCACTACCTGATAATTTTACTTTTGGGTTAGTAGTAGTAGTATTTACTAAAATATCACCTGTTGTAATATCATCTGTAGTTATAGCACCCGCATCTGTTACGTCTTGTAACGTTGGATCCGTTACATTAAGTGCAAATGACGCTGTTACGGCATAACTAGAACTAATCGCAGTATCTGCGTTTAAAGCGTGTGATGATGAAATTGCTGTATCTGCTGCTACTGCATGTGAAGCGCTTATTGATGTATCACTTACTAATGCATGTGAAGCACTAGTTGCTGTATCTGCTGCTAAAGCACTATCTGCAATTAAAGCATGACTAGCTGATACTGCTGTATCTGAAGCAACTGCATATGAAGCACTTACTGCATTGTCTGCATTTAATGCATGTGATGAGCTAACTGCTGTTGTAGCATTACTTGCTGTTATATCTAAATTAGGTATTAAACTACCTGTTCCGTCAGTGATTTCTGAACCACTGATTTGTACCAAGCCTTGAAATGAGGCTGAAATGTACTGATTTGTTAAGTTGTTTCCCATTATTATAAGTTATTGATGTCTGATCCGAAAGGAAATTGTTTATACTTAGAATCTGCAATTCTCAAACCAGCCTCTTTTGCTTGTTGATAATGTGCTGCTCTATTCTGGTATTTAAAAGCAACTGGTGAACGGTATTGTATACCATAATCAGGCCATTGCTCATATATTTTATTTGCTGAATTTAATTCTGGGAACAATGCTTGCTCCTCAGCAATATAATTTGATAACCTTTCTCCGTAATACTGCATTTTGTTATTTACGGATTGACGTTTCATATCATATAATGATCTGTCTGCATTAACACTATTTTCACCTCCTGTAGGTGTTAATAAACCATTATTTCGAGGTCTTAAATAAATCGCCTCTAATGCTTCGTAGTAGGCAGCGTACAATAGAAAATCTTGTATATAACCGTTTACTAACGTTTCATAATTAGGTGTAGTCCAAACTGGACCAGCATCTACTTGTGTTAGTAATGATTGATATAAATTAGTACCTATAACACGTTGTAACTCAATATCTTGACCTACTCGTACTGCATTTTTTAACAATTCAGTATCAACGTTATCATTGATATCTGTAAATTGTCTTAATTTTGCTTCGCTTATTAAAAATGTATTTGTCATTAGTCTAATGGATTATCTGTTGTTTCTTCTATCACGCCTCCTGCGTCAATATCTGCTTTCTGGATTTCAGTTTCTAATTCAGTATCTGCTCCTTCTTCTGCATCTGTACCAGTAACTACTTCATCATGTAATTCACCATCATCAAATAATTTCTGTTGTTTAACACCAACTGTAATGTCTTCATAATTTATACTTAATAGACAATCAAATACATCTAAGATGTTTTGTTGGAATGGTTTAATTACAGTGTTTAAGAATAATAAGTAAGCATTTGCTACTTCATCTTTACCACCTAATTTACCTGGTGTCATAATCCCCAATATTTCTGGAGATGTAATACGGTGAGCAGTTAAAATATGTTGCATCACCATTTCGTTTATTGTCGTATAATAACCGTCTGCTCCGTTAGTATTAATAGGTGTTATGATTGGTGCATTCTCTGGAGAATCAACGTCCATATACACTAAATTACCCGCATTAGACGTGCCTGCATATTGTAAACGAAGCATAGCTTCAATGTCTGATCTTTGATCATCATCTGCATTTGTAAACGTTGTAATCGCAAGTGAAGGTGCTAGACCATTTTTAAGATTATTAACGTGAAAATTAGTTGCTTCGATATCGATTTCAATCGCTCTTAAACCACCAACATAATCTGGTAATGGGTAATATCTCATACCTGGTCTGTAAGGATTGAATACATAAATTTGTTTTGATTCCTCATTTGCTTTCTGTGGATTGAAAACTGGTAGGAATGGTAAATCATCTAATGATGTATTTACACCGTATCTGTATTTGTCGTGCCATTCATCACTTATGTAATATCCTGGAATACGACCTCTATAATCTTTTTCTTTTGCTCTGAGGTATGAATAATCAATGTGGTAAACCTCAGCTATGTTTTTACGGTCTTTTGACCAAATAATTTCTAAAGCGAATCCACCAAATACTTTATAGTCTTTAGCTACGCCTTTAAATAAATCATTCCATGAATCTCCTTCACGGTTTGCAACCGCTAGTACTTCATCCATGTTTGATGTTAATCCTTCTCCTACAATTGCATCTGTTACTGCGTAAATACAAGTATTATGAATTGCTGAATTATTAAACATTCTAATTAATTCATGAGGGAAATCATTATATTCACCAAACTTAATGAAATGATCGGTTTTATATTCTGTTAAGCGATTTTTTCCATACGATTCATTGCTGAATTTGCTAATCGCTTCAAATTTAAATTTCTTATCCATTGTATGTAGTGTATGTTCCGTTTTCGTTTGATGATACATATTGAGTAATATCTTCCTCATTACTGCCACTTACGTAAGCTCTTTCTTGAGATAAGAAATAATCGGTAAGCGCTGCTCTTGGATCGCTCCATTTTGCATTTGTTAAATCCCATTCAACATCTGCTTGGCCCCAAATCATATCTGATACATTACCTGTATAGAGGTTAGCTATATACTGTCCTGATGGACTAGGTACTTCATCGCCATCAATTTGAAACACTAAAGCAGGTACATTTGGTCCAGGGGAATTAATTAAAACACCTTTAGCAATTGTTGCTGACTGATCATATGATTGTGTCAATTCAACTACTATATCTCCTGTATACGATGCTGTTAACGGATTATCCGGATAAACTGCATTACTATTCGTCGCTTGCGATTTGTTTAATTGTATCATTTATGTTTGAAGTATACCAAAATAGGGGTCACGCATATAGCGCAACCCCATTTTGATAGATTTATACTTACGAAATTGTAATTCCGTCTAATATACCTGCGAATGATGTAGTACTACCTGACAATTCGCTAGCAGGAACTGGTTCCTGTCCTGTGAATGTTAAGTTGTAACCATTCAAATCTCCGAATGCAGTACCTGTAGCACCTGTACCACTAAGTAATTGCATACCATTATCTTCACCTAATAAGAAGAACTTACCTACCGCGTCTGTAGATCCGTTGTTAGTTTCAACAACGATCTTAAGATCTGGATTTAATGCAAGTACTCTAACTTGGTTACGAGTAGATGATTGGAGTTTGAAGAAAACAGCATTCAATGTTTGCTCATAGAATACGGTTCCGTTTTCTGGTGTTGAACTAATCGCCTCAGAATAATCTGATGTTTGACGGAATAATTCGAACTGATAGAAAATACCGGATCCAGTAATCCCACTGATTAAACCTTCACTAGCTGTATCAACTGTGTCAATTGAACCAGAGAGGATGAACAAGTTTCTTATACCGCCAGTGTTGTCTCTACAACCTAACGAAAATCCTGATGTAATGTCACATGCCATAATATTTCTCTGTTTTTAATTGATTAATTGATTACGCTAAATCGTTACTTACCCAAAATTCTGGATATGCTACGTTAACTCCTAGTTTAGTTGAAATTCTGTGTTTCAATTGGTCTGAATTGATATCATACCATAATTGGAACTCACTGAAATCGCTCATCGAGTCAGTACCTGCAACAATTTGTTTTGCTGGACCTACTACGATTCTTTCTGAACCTTGCAATCCTGTAGTACCTACAACTTTAACGTTTTGGAATGGGTAAACCATTTCCAAGATACCGCCTCTGTTTGAGATGCTATTTGGATCGAAGTAGTAAGAATTTGACTGACGAAGACCTGAAACATACTTACGGAAGTTAGTTACTGACATAAACATTGTTAAGTCATCTCTATCCGCTACGTCTGCTGGAATTTCTTCAATCAAAGAATCCATTTGTGCTAGCGCTGTAGAGCTAGTAAGTGGAGTCTGAGCAGCTGGTGTTACAACACCTGCAGTTGAACCTGATATGATCAATTTAAGACCATCTGTAGAACAACCTGCTGGAGATGATCCAGAAACTGAAGTCCATAAGAATGAGTCATTTGATTTTTGGAATTGATTTACTAACAAGTCTGAATAAGCACCTGCCAATGCCCAAGTTTCGTTGTACGAACCTGGCTCCAATGAGCTGATACCTAAGTATTTCTTGTCTAAATCTTTCAAACAGATGCCATCGAACGAAGTACGTGGACATACTGTAATGTTTCTTTGTGTGAACGTTGCTGACCCTGATGGAGTAGAAACACAAGTACCGTTTTGCAATACTAAATCTACTTCAAACAAATTGATCGGCTCTTGATGTTTCACACCTTCTTGGATAGTGATGTACTCCATAGTACTACCACCATACACTGTCTTAACAATAAGTTCGCCCGCGATCTCATTGTTAAAATTAGCTAAAGCTGATACGTCTAATCCTGCCATGATAATTTTTATTTTTTATTTTTAATTAAATTTAATGCCATTTCAATTTGTTTAGAGTTGGCCGCTCTTGATACGTTGAATTTTTCAACGTTTGATTTTTGTCCTGCTTGGACTGGAACAGTTTTTTCTGCAGCTGGTTCCATAGATACTTCTTTGTACTTAGCTTCTAAAGCTTTCATTTTATCCTCCATCTTCTTCATTTCTTCTGAAACGACTTCGGTGATTGCTTTAACTACGTCTTCCATAGTAACTTTTTCCTCATCTGCTTTTTCCTCTTCCATTTTTTCTTCTTCAATTTCCTCTTCTGCTTCTAAAGCTTCGTCCTCCACTGCGTCAACATCTTCTTCTGCCATTTCTTCTTTGGCAACAGCTTCAATTGCTTCTTTAACATCTTCAATAGCATCTTCCATGCCGTCTTTGTAACCTTCTTCTTCTGCGTCTGTACGAGCGTCGAAAGCTTCATTTGTTAATTCTTCGTTTGATTCTGTAGAAGGTGCCTCAACTAGTGAAAAATGAGATTTTACAAGCTCTTTTAATTCTACGTGAGTCATAATTCGATTTTGTTTTTTAAAAATGGTTGAATTCTTCTATTAATACATATCCCCAGTTTGGGAATGTGTCACTTTTGATACTGCTGATAACACACAGCAGCTCTTTGCTTTCCGTTAGGAAATTCTTCTTTCATCTTAGGATCATTAGTACACCTATTGATGAATTCGTCTTTTGTTTCTGTTGGTTTTTTTTCTGGTAACGGCATTATTTCTTACTTCTTGCTTTAATATATGCTTCTATTAATGTTAGTTGTTTTTTGATTTCATCCATGTCTTCTCTTAATTCATCATGTCGTTTTTCAAACCCAACTTTAACTTCTCTTATACTAAAAAATGCAAATCGATATAACACATAGAGACTACCTATCAGTAATACTAATGTTATACCATATTCACCTACTAATTTAAGTGTTTCTCCCATGGCTTATAATTTTATCGTTAAAATATCCTTCTACACTAAAACCTTTTACCTTACCTGTTCTGATATATTCGTCCCAGATAGCTTTATCTTTAATTTTATACATTCCATACCAATCACCTTTTTTAGGTTCATAACCATAGAATGCTGATTTATCATTTTTAGGATCTTTAACAATCCATGATTCAACTAAGAATGCATCATTTACCATATCTGAAGAATCATGTTCGATGTTTACTCTATCGATCAATTTTTCCTCCATAAATTTATATGCTAATTTCTCAATTGTATCTGCATCAAAATAAACAAAATACTCTCCGTCTTCGTCTACACGTTTGATTAGCTTATTTGCTTTCATTAGTGGACCTACTAGTATTTGTTTTTCATCTAAATCTTCGTATGCAGCAAATATTTCTCTATCTGCAACACCATTTTTCTGAATTACTGGTAAATTATAAGTTGTACCATCTAATATTCTATCACTAATTGCTGTTGGTCGTTTTTGATCCGATACTTTTTCATCACGTTTGTAGAATACTTCTTGCCATCTATGTCTGCAATTGTAACTACCTTTATATCTGAAAATATCGTAAACACCAAATTCTTTATTTGCATTAGTAATAGACATATTGTTAATGTCTTCTTTTCTAAATACTAATCCTAATCGTAATACTTTAGAACAAAAATCTCTATTTCTTGAATCTTGAGGGCCTTTATATCTGTAACGAACTGCTATTTTACCATAATCAGATACTGATGCTTTATCTTTTGTTGATTTAATTGCAAATGCAAAAAATTCATCTTTATCTATTTCAGTCCAACCTTCCATTGTTTCACCTACTTCTTCCATCTTATTAAGAATACCATCTTGTACTTCTTCAGGTAATTCATTCGTGAAATTCGGTAGGCCAGATGCATCTACGTCAAATTCGCGTTGAGCATTGTCTTGTATGCTATCTAACGCTTTACCATGGTGACTACACGGCATATACACTTTAAGTCCTTCAGCAGTTGTGTGTTCATGATATCCTTCACATCCTATTTCTTTCGCTTTCGCCTCAGCCTCTTCAATAGTTGAATAAACAGGTATACCATCGATAGCACTGACCAAACTAAAGTCCATATCTCCATTACAGTTACATCCGTCATTCAATTCTTTTTTTACAATATCTTCTATAATTAATCCTTCTAATTCTTCATGAGTGAATTTCTTTTTAGGAACACAATTAGGTACTTTACGTCCGTTTTTGGTTTTTAAACCTATTGCTTCGTATCCTGGTTGACATGCATCATCTAAATCAGCAAATTCTTCTCCTGCTTGTCTTAGTTTTTTCTCTGCCCATGGTAAAGCAGCTTCGCCACCCCATAAGAGATAAGAGATATAACCACAAGCATCATAGTTCTTTCTATCACGTTGTAATTCGTAGTTATCTTTTTGTCTAATAAGGAAAGAACGCATACGACGAATTGTATCTAATGACAATGATTCACCATTAGCTAATTGTTGAGCTCTTACCTTACCTACTTGCGTAGCACATTTATTATTATTTTCTTTATTACGTTTAATACCTTGCTTAGCTGCTTCAACTGCTGCTTTAGGATAATCATTAAATGTTTCAGCCATTTTTTGTTCACTGAAATACATAAAATCTTCTTCAATTGCTGGTAATTCAACCAATGCAACTGCATCTAGTCCTGCAAAGATATTTTCTTCGTCTATATCTAATTTTACTATTCTCATAATTATAATGTTCTACGTTGTGTAATTTTTCTATCCGCTTCTAAGCCATTACTAACATCACCTGCCACTACATATGCTCTCATAGTTTCAGCACTAGAATCTCCTGCATTAAATATTGGTGTTGGTGGAGCTGTTGGTGCACCAAATATTCCATCACTATAAGTTTGTGTTGAAGGAATACTACCTCCTCCTCCACCTCCACCTGCTGATGGTGTTGATGCACTAGATGGTGAATTGAATTTTTGATTTTTAATTACTGCTATTTTAGCTAAACCACCTGCAACTGCTAAACCTGCTGCAATAGCACCTCTAACTGGTGATGATGGATCTGGTAATGGTACGAATTGTGAAGCATAAGCTTTCTGAGCAGTAGAATATGTTGATATCAATGTTTCAACTATACTTAATGCTTTTTGTCTTTCAAATGATTTCTTAGCTGCTTCCTCGTTGTCTTTATCGTATATTTGATTTAATGTACTTAATGTACCTATAAGTTGTAGACCTGAATTAATAGCTAAATCACGTAATGCTTCTTGTTGATCTTTTTTATTTGCTACTTCTTCATTATCACGTTCTTTTTGCTCATCTTTTTGTTGCTTATCAAGCATTGCAACAGCATCACCTTGTGCTTTCTTTAATTCAACAGTATCTAAACCAAATTTTTCTGCTTGTTCAATTAGACCAGCATAATAAGCATTTAAATCATCTTTTTCTTTCTGTTGTTGTTGTTCAACAGTAATTGCTAAAGCATTACCTACTTCATTCTGTAATTCTAAGTATTGTTGATCGTATTCTTTTTTCTTATCTAATGCTTCTTGATCATACTTATCTCTAACTACTTGTATTTCAGCAGCTTGTAATTCTAATAATGCTTTTACTTCTTCAGATTCTGCACCATATGCTTCTGTTAGTAATTGTAAACGTTCAGCATATTGATTTTCTATTTGTTGTTTTTCTCTATCAAAACCTTCTAAACGTACTAATTCTAATTCTTGTTGGGTTTGTGCTGCTACTGCTGCTGCGCGCTCATATTTTTTAGCTAATTCATCAATCGCCTTAATTGTTTCCTGTGTTACTTTACCTTGACGTTTTAATTCATCAGTTACTTTTTTCTTTAATTCTTTATCCTTTTGTTGCAGAGGAAGTAAAGCATCTAATTGTTCCTCATATACTGCAGTAGCACGTGCTACTTCTTCATTTGCATCTTTTTCTGCTTTAGCTCTATTTTTAGCAGCAGTCTCTATATTTCTATAAGTGGCTACATAACCATTACCTGCTGATAGGATAGCATTACCTGCTTGTTCCCAAAAACTAATATTATCATCTAAAGATGAACTTTCTGCTTCAAGTTGTTGCTTTAAAGCATCACCTAATAATTGTCTTGCTGCTTCTGCTTTTGTTTGAGCAACAATTAATTCAATATTACGTTCAACTCTATCATTTAATTCATCAAGTGATTCTGCATTATTAAGGTTAACATCTTCTGTTGTTACACCTGCTTTGTTTAATGCATTTAATGCTGCTAATCTTTCTGTATCTGATTTAGTAACATCTTGTACAATATCATTGTAATAACTTAATTCAAATATTTGTCCTTGAACACTTGCTTCTGCTTCTATTAAAGCATCGTTATATTTTTTCTGTTGATCCTCAGCAAATCCTAATGATTCTTTTATTGCATCAAAATTCTCAATCAATAAATCAATTGCTAAAATTAATGCTCCAATACCTATTGTTGCTAATGATATTTTAAATGCTTGTGCTGCTTTACTACCTGATTTAAATGCTGCAACTGTTGCTTTACCAAAGTTTTTAAGTGCTGGACCAAATAATTTAATACTTGCAATATAACCATCACTTACTTCTCTAATACCTTGTACTACAGCAATAATACCTAATAATTTCTTTTCTGCATTTTCAATTGCTTCGGATTCAGCACCAAATGCAATAAATGCTCCTGATACAGCACCTACAGCTCCTGCTAAACCAGAGAATGTATCTACTAATGCTGCTGCACGTTGTTCTTTATCTAATGCTTCAAATTGTAAGTCAATATCTTTTAATTGACCTTTTGCTGCTTTAATTTGATTACCTAATTGTTCGAACCTATCAGAACCAATAGAAACGCTTTCAAACTCCTGTTCGAGTTTAGCGATTTCCTTATTTAAATCCTCAATCGATTTTAAATTAGTATCTACGTCAATTTGAAATTCTATAGTCCTGCTCATATTGATAAATATTGTTTTTTAGAATATATGTTTTTTAAACGTAATTTATAGTCCAACCTTTTCCTGATAGATACTGTAAATCAGCATCTGGATTACCTGAATTGTTAGTAGCGAAAGCTAATGGTATGTTTATTGATCCACTATCTGCTACATTGGAAAATACAAAATTTCTTGCTGGACTACCTCCTAATCCATTTGGAGCTACTAAAGATGGCACATTGACATATACTAAACTATTACAATTACCAAATGTACTAATATAACAATCTTCTGCTGATGCAAATGATGCTGATTGTAAAGTAGTAGTATTTGCATATCCACCTGTTGTTAATGAATTAGCAAATGAAACACTTGTTAAACCTTGACTAGCTTGGAATGCATTATCACCAATATAAGTTACTGATGGTATACTTATTGCTCCTGTAATTTCATTTTTTACAAATGCACTATGTCCAATGGTTTCTAAATTTTGTGAACCTGTAATTGATGTAACTGGTACTAAATAATAATCCTGACCACCTATTGTTTTTACACCATCTAAATCTAATACTCCTGTACTAGCATTATATGATGGAGATTCTGTAGATGAAGTATAGTTATTTATAATTGTTGGACCACCACCTTGTACAGCATGTATATTTGCAAGTACTGAAGGTGTATCTGGTTGGCCTGCTTCACTAGCAGTTGTAGCCATTAATGATAATAATGTACTATCACCCTCCCAATATAATTCAATTTCATCACCGTTATTTAACGCTTCACCTATTAAAGCATACGTAACCGGTATAGCAGAGAATTCAGTTGAATTTTTACGTTCAGGTACTAATATTCTAGTATTTGAATTAGGAAAATCAACACCATTATATTTAATCCAGAAATTAGCATAATGAGGTGCATTATCAGCATTCTCAACCATTGCTGTATAAGTAAATTGATATACACCTTGATTAGCAATTTGAATAGCATTACTATTTAAACTAATATCATTAGCAGTAAATGTTTGTGTTAAATCAACTGATTGTGATGTATCAACAGCAAGTAATGGTTGTGCACTTGTTTCATAAAATGAACCGTAAGCACCTGCACCACTAATTCCACCACCACTTCCATCTGATGAATTAATTACTCTCCATTCAGTATTACCGTTTTCTCCTCCTGCTCTTAATTCTACCCAAGAATATGGTGAACTTAAAGTAACACCTGATTTACCATCTATACTATCTACATTTCCAACTACTGTAATTGTTACTGTTTTAGTTGATGATATAGTAGAATCTGCTTTAATAAGAATACATCTACCGTATTGTTCTTGTGATGAAATAGAAGGTATTTCAATAACTGCTGCTCCATCAGTACCTACCCAAGTTGCTTCATAATAATACTTAAATAATGGTTCTCCTGAAAATGCATAATATGTTTGTGATGCTGATAAAGGAATTGATACACCATCTCTGTTCATGTATACATCTTTATCTTGATATAAACCACCTGCAACAGTAGTTCCAAAACGATAATCATCTAAATCAAGAGTTGTAACTCCATGTGTATTAACAGGATTTATTATTGTATGATAATTACCATTATCTATATCTACATCATTACCACCTAATGTTGTTACTGTATTTGTTGTTCCTGTTAGTGATAAATTCCATGGATTAAGCATTAATGCTCCATCTGAATCAATTATTTCACTTCCTAATACACCACCAATAATAGTTGCTCTATCCGAATTTTGAACAGTAGAATTATTACTATTTAAAATGGCAATATCTTCTAAACCTGAACCTGATATTTCATTACCTGTACCACCTAAAATATTAATACGTTTGTTGTCAATATCAATAACATGTTCTTGACCAAATACATTACTAAATACAACACCTTCTCTTACTACGTTTTCATCACCAGTTACTGTAACGTTATTTGCATTAGCTTTTACTTCATTAAAGTCACCTGATATGTTTACTTTTTCAGATGAACGTTCTACTACGTTAGTACCTAATGCTTGTTGTGATGTAAATGTTGCATTTTTAGTTTGATCAAAATAATTCCATGTTATAGTTGAACCACCAGCTCCATCACCATATGCTGTATAACCATCTTTAGCTGCTGCTTGATTAATTAAAACACCTTCAGTAAGTACTGCACCTGATTCAAAATCAACATACTCAACAGTACCATTGTTTTTAGGAGGTGTAGCTATTACATCTGCGAAAATATCACCATCATAAACATCATAAACCCTTCTTCTAGGATATTTTAATTTACGAGGTGCTGTTTTTAATAATTGTACTTCAACACTATCTTCACGTTGTAAGTTAGCACCATTAATTTTGTTTATTCTGTAGTATTGACCGTCTATAAAGATTTTATCATTAAGTCTAATGCTTGGTATGAGCGTTGGATCTAACTTAATATTACACGTTAATAAACGTGCATCTACGTCATATAATTCATTTATATAGAATGCCCAATACTCATAAAATGCTGAGTTATTAGAGAATGCATTGTATTCAGGTTGGTGGAATGACCAATGATTTAAGTTACCAAAATGTAAATCTTTAGCTGTTGTTTGAACTGCTGGTATTTGGTCTAAGTGATGAAATAAAACATACTCATCTAATGCATAAGTTGTTGTACCATCGTTTACGAAATATTTACCTGCATCAAATGTACTACCTGTTCTACCTTTTAAGTTTACTGATGTAGGTACTTTACCATTATTATATAATATACGTGGTTTATATTTAAATGGTTTTGCTTGTTGGTTAGGTTCTTTCTTACATAAAGCAGGTAGAATCATTTCAGGTGCACCATCAATACCTTTAATAGGTGTAGGTGAAAAATAATGACCTATTTTTCTATCACCTGATGCTAATTCACTATCTGATATATAATCTAAATCACCATATGTTTTTCCAAATTCATCTTTATAATATTGGTTTAGTACATCGGTATCTTCCTTATCACTAAAATATAAAGACTTAGGTTGTGATTGTAGTGGGTGTTCTATTTTAAACTTAGTATCTCTGTCTACTAAATTAGTCCAATCAACTTGACTACCTTGGTCGACCCAATCGTTGAACGTTTGTATAGACAGTACATTACGTGAATCACGCACAGGTTCAATTACTAAATTAAACTTTTGAATTAAACCCTTTAATATGTCTTCTACTTTAGTTTGTGGATCAAATATTTTAGACATATCAACTGGAGCTCCAACTTGTGCTGATGGTCCTTGTGCTTCAAATCTACAACCATCATTACCACTCATGTATTCAATCTGCTTAGTACCACCAATAAAGGTAGCATAAATAACTTCTACAGTTACCTGATCACCAATAGATAAATTTAAACCAAATGGACCTATAAATTGTGAGTGAGGTTGATTTGAAGGTGAATTGGTTAAGTTAATGAATTTACTATTTGCTTGTACACCATTGACTTTAACTAAAATAGTCATGTGTCTAATAGCTGTAAATGCAACTGATGCTTCTTCTCTATATTTTATTTTACTATAGAAATTGTATGTACCGTTTGCTCCAGCAGTAAATGTACTAGTACCTGTATTGTAGTTATTGTTATTATCAAATTGCTCATCAGGAAATGTTATTTGTACAGGTACAAATGGTGCTGATGTTTCTACTTGTACAACACTTTTTATTGCTTGAAAGTTTTGAGCTACTGGATTTATAAATGAAGCTGATTTCTTATCATCCTGAGTAGAACAAATATATAAATTTTCAAAGTAAGATGTATCTAAAAATGATGAAGTATACGTGTAACCTACAGCATCAAAAATAGTATCTATTACTGCTTTTGCTCTAATTGTAGGTACGAAATCTGTTACTTTAAGTGGGAATGCTGAGTTATCAAATTGTCTACCATTACCACCTGCTGAAACAGCTGTTGCTGTTGGATCTGATTCTTCAATACCATAATCAATTAATGGATAAACGATATCACCACCTAATAAGTTATTATCCCACGACTGTGAGATATTAGTATAAGTATAATCGTGATTGTATGGACTGAAATCTAAATCCTGTACTGTTAGGTTTTTAATTGAAGTAGCGAAATCAACTGTTTCATTTACTACTACTACACTGTATAATGTATCACCATGTTGGTCTGTAACAATGTCATTTAGATATAGGTTACCTGTGAATATCTCATCACCATTATATAGGACTTGACATTTAAACATTTGAATGAAACCTTGTTCACCTGATACATTTAAATTATCTATGTTACCAAAGAAATCCTGGTTAGTATTAGTTGCTGGTAATGTAAATGCTTGAGATGAGACACCAAATGTTTCTCCAATGGCACCTGATTCAATAGCAGATATTGTTAATTTAATTTCCTCTTGATCTAGTATATCTAAATCAATTATTTCTTTAACACCACCTCTATTCGGTTTCGTAGCTCTTAATACTATCATATTTTCTTCTTTAAGAAGTTATCAACTCTCTTTTGCTTTTCCTAGTTTAAATTAAAGACGATTTCTCATATCATTAGCGTATTGGTATTCTACACGTAATGTAAATAATTTTTGTGAACGTGGATTTACTTTCTCCGTTATACTAGCGTTCGTAATTTTTATTGGATAGAAATCAGTACCATCTTGTACATACACGTCAGCTGAATAGAACATTTCATTTAAATTATCAGCTTCTGACTGTGTTAAATAATCTGACTCTGCAGTACGTCTTCTATTTATTAGGTTAATATAATTTGTTTTACCTCGTCTTTCTGTATTGTAAGGAACTGTAGTACCATTATTACTAAATGGTAAGAATGTTTGTGTGTATTCGTGTCTTGTTATATCAGATGTTGTTGATTCAGCTAAACCGAAATTAAAGTAATCCCAAACACCATATTCATTTTTCCATGCAAATCTAACTCCATCATATCCACAATTTTTGTCTACAACATCGTATCTATAAACACCCCAAACACCATCAACGTTTTCATAACTATCAGTCGCTTGAGCCATGAAAGTTACTGTATAATACGCACAACTAGAAGTTAATGGTATACTGCCGTCACTTAAATTTTCTGGCCCGACTCCCCAATGAATTAAACGTGTTGATTGTGATTGACCTAAATAAGCATTACTCCATGATTCAGATGAACCATTTGGATTAAATACTGTACGAGATGGATAATTAAAATTCCAAGAATATGATTCACTTACTTTAGTATTATTTACATCGTATTGTTCAACATGCATTGCATAAACATCTTGTGCATTAAGTGGTTTTGGAAATCCTCCATCTGCATTACCTTGTATAAATGATAATGTTCCATAATCACCTAATCTAACACTTCCTGTATTAAAATTAGTTAAAGCATTTTGATGAGTAAATGCAATATCATCTGTTAATTCTTCATCGTACTTAGATTGTGAAGGCCAATTCCAATTTTGTTTATTATTAGGATCAACTAAACCATCTATACCAAACAAATATTCACTACCTGAAACTGCAGGATTACCTTCATCATTACCTATACCTGTATAAATTGTTACTGATGATGAAACGTTAGCACCATATTCTTCACCAAATAAAATATCAAAATCAGCTCCACCATTAGTATTACCTACAGGTTCATTATCTGCTACTTTCCATACTTTATCTATAGGTCCTAATTGATAATTTAGAATCATTCCAACATCAAATACTCCATATCCTGAT
>Ga0181379_1000717_pt1 | contig 15998 bp, 19 predicted proteins | sample 2SPOviralmetaG_FD_130115 | JGI IMG/M metagenome (GOLD analysis project Ga0181379, IMG submission 130115) | Marine viral communities from the oligotrophic San Pedro Time Series (SPOT) site, San Pedro Channel, CA, USA - 2 SPOT_SRF_2009-07-10 | ecosystem: Environmental > Aquatic > Marine > Strait... | reverse complement strand
TACTCACTTCTTTGGGCAGCACTTGTTTCCCAATGGAGGTAAACGACTGGTCATTACTGAAGGTGAGATAGACTGTCTGACAGTAAGCCAAGTACAAAACAATACTTGGGAGGTAGTCTCTCTAAGTTCTGGAGTGCAGAGTGCTAAGTCACTATTCAAACGTCACCTTGAGTGGCTTACTAAGTTTGAAGAGATAGTCCTTATGTTTGACTCTGATGATGTGGGCAAGCAAGCAATGGAGGATGTCGCTCACATTATTCCTGCCGGCAAATGTAAGATAGCAAACCTGCCTATGAAGGATGCCAACGAGCTTCTACTAGCAGAGCAGCCCAAAGAAATACTTAAGGCTATATGGAACGCCAAGGTATGGGGACTGGATGCAATCGTAAGAGGTTCAGAGCTATACGAAAGGCTGACATCCCCAAAGAACTTTGAGTCAATCCCTTATCCATTTGAAGGACTGAACAGAGTAACACGAGGCATACGCACTGGTGAGATAATCACCTTCTGTGCCGGCAGTGGTATTGGTAAGTCTCAGATATGTAAAGAAGTCACTTATAATATATTGACCACCACCGACAAACGTATGGGCTACATCGCCCTAGAAGAAAGCGTTGAGAGAACCGGCAATGGTATCATAGGTTTACATCTTAACAAACTATTACACCTAGATAACTTCGATGCGAATGATGAGTACAAGGAAGCATACGAAGCTACTGTGGGTAATGGTAGATTTTTCTTGTATGACCACTGGGGTTCTCTCGAAGGGGACAAGCTCGTTGGTCACATAAGATACATGGCGAAGTCATTAGATGTTGAGTACATCGTACTTGACCACATCTCAATCGTTATCTCAGGTAGCTCTGAAGGTGACGAAAGAAGAATGATAGACAACCTAATGACTAAACTTCGTGCCTTGGTTGAGGAGTGTAAGATAGGTGTAATACTTGTCAGTCACCTCAAGAGACCAGAAGGAAGAGGACATGAGGATGGTGCTACTACATCAGTCGCACAGCTTCGTGGGTCAGCCGGCATAGCACAACTAAGTGATATGGTTATAGGCTTGGAACGCAATCAACAAGACGCAGAGAACAAGCATCTCACATCAGTAAGAGTTCTAAAGAATAGATTTAGTGGCGATACTGGAGTGGCTTGTAATCTACGTTGGCAAGCAGAAACAGGAAGACTAACAGAAGAAAAATTAATCGAGGGAGACACAGGTGAAACTTATTTTTAAATTATGGAATATTGTTCAAACTTCAAATACGACCTCAAGGTTGGTCACGTTGCTGAGAAGCAAGTTGCCGAACTTCTTGAGAACAAAAAGGTCGAAGTCAAAAGAGACCTTAAAGCAACAACTACTGGCAATTTATTTATTGAGTATAAATCCAGAGGCAAAGACTCAGGCATATCTACTTCCGAAGCAGACTATTGGTGCTTCGTATTTGATGAGCTTTTTATCTTCATTGAAAAAGAAAAACTAAGAGCAATGATTGAACCAATGAAGGGCAGCACAATGGACAAGCGAGGCGGTGACAAGAATACAAGTTGCGGCATCCTCTTACCACTAGAAAGATTATTAGAAATAAAAAACGATGGAGAACTTAGCTGATGAAGCAATACGATTTCATGGTTGTGATGATGCAATCATTGGGCACGATAACAGGGGTTACTTGGTCTATTCCTATGCATATCTTATCGAGGTCTTTATGTCGCAAGGCATGACCGATGAAGAAGCGGTTGAATGGGTTGACTACAATGTCGCAGGAGTAATGCCACAACACTACACAATAAATTATGAACACACTGATATTTGATATAGAAACAAACGCTATCAAAGACTGGGCAAACTTGAGTGACCTTACCACTCTTCACTGCCTATCTATCTTTGATATAGATAACAATGAGATGACTAGCTACAATTCTGTAGATGGCAACATCGAAGAAGGTCTAGTTAAACTACTCAATGCTAAAGCAATAGCAGGACACAACATCATAGGGTTTGATGTCCCTGCTCTTACAAAGCTATACGACTTCACTCACAACAACCTGATAGATACCCTTGTGTTAGCTAGGTGTGTATATCCAGATGTACGCAATGATGACTTCAAGCGTGAGAACTTTGATAAGAAGTTGATTGGTTCACACTCGTTGAAGGCTTGGGGTACTCGCATCAATGTTCTCAAGGATAACTATGGTGAGACTTCCGACTGGTCTGAGTGGTCACAAGAGATGCAAGATTACTGTGAGCAAGATGTTCGTGTAACTTTTATGTTGTATATGTGGTTGCTAGGTAAGAACCCATCACAGAAAATGCAAATGCTTGAGCATGAGTTTGCTATCCAAATGCGTAAGCAAGAGGCTAATGGGTTTCCCTTTGATGTATCTAAAGCTAATCATCTCATGGAGCAGCTAATGCTCGAGCGTTGTGAGATAGAGACAGAGCTACAAAAGGTATTCCCTCCATCTGTTGAAGAGACCAAGACACACTGGTGGGTAAACCCTAATGGTGACAAGTTCCCTACCAAGAAGGCTATGATTGAGAGTGGATACAAGCCTAGTCAGTGTTCTAAGGGTGACTTAAAAGTTAAACAGATACCATTCAATCCCAATAGTCGTGACCAGATATGTGAACGCCTGATGTCTCAAGGGTGGAAGCCAGAGGCATACGAAGGTAAGCGTCCTGCTATTAATGAGTCAGTCCTCAAGGATATAAACACACAGGAGTCACTCAAACTATTACAGTTCTTAACTATATCTAAACGCCTTGGACAACTCATCGAGGGTAACCAAGCGTGGTTTAAGTTAGTGCGTGATGGAAAGATACATGGAGGTATAAATACTAATGGAGCAGTCAGTGGTAGATGCACTCATCAAAATCCTAATGTAGCTCAAGTGCCTTCTGTTCGTAGTCCCTATGGTGGAGAGTGTAGAGAACTATTCACTGCACCTGAGGGTAAAGTATTAGTTGGATGTGATGCTAGTGGATTAGAACTACGATGCCTTGCACACTACTTGTTCCCTTGGGATGATGGTAAGTATGCTAAGACTATCCTTGAAGGTGACATCCACACAGCTAATCAGAAAGCAGCAGGACTAGATACAAGAGACCAAGCAAAGACTTTCATCTACGCTACACTCTATGGTGCAGGTGATGCCAAGATTGGTTCTATCGTAGGTGGTTCTTCTAAGGATGGTAAGCGTCTGAAGGCTAACTTCAAGAAGAACCTTCCTGCATACAGTCACCTAGTCAAAGCAGTAGAAGCAAAGGTTACATCAGTAGGTTCACTCAATGGACTTGATGGACGTAAGCTGCCTTGTCGTTCAGCACACTCAGCACTCAACCTACTATTGCAGTCAGCAGGTGCAGTCATAATGAAGCAAGCCTTAGTAAACTTCGTTGACAAAGCAACTAACGACTATGAGCTACACGCAAATGTACACGATGAAGTTCAGTTTAGTTGTGACGCTGAAGAAGCTGACACATTAGGTAATGATTTTGTATCAGCCATACGACAAGCCGGAGATGATTTAAATTTTAACTGCCCTCTTGATGGTGAATATCAAGTTGGGAATAACTGGAAGGAGACACACTAATGGCACATGACCACCTCGTAAAAGAAGCAATAATCATAGGCATCAAAGATAAGATTAGAGAATGTTCTCAAGCACTTCAACGCAATGAGAGTATGAGAATACAACTAATCAAAGAACATAAAGTTCTACTAAACAGAATGAGTAAACTAGAAGAGTTCAGAAAGGAAATATGAGTGCTAAGACAATAATAATAGATGGCGATATGATTGTGTATCGAGCAGCGTTTTCATCAGAGGTGGAAACTAAATGGGATGACAATGTGTGGACACTCCATTCATCGGAAGCAGAAGCTAGGGCTAAGGTAGATGAACTTATTAGTGGCATCCTTAAAAGGCTTAAAGCTAAAGACTATGTGGTGTGTCTTACAGGTAAGAATAACTTTCGTAATAAATTATTCCCTGACTACAAAGCCAACAGGTCAGACAAGCGTAAGCCTCTAGGTATCAAAGACTTAAATGATTATATGTATGACCACCACAATGGATTAATTGTAGATGGCATAGAAGCAGATGACCTCATTGGTATCTTCTGTACTGAACATCCCAAGGACACCATTGCAGTAAGCGGTGATAAGGACTTCGGAACTCTACCAATTACTTGGTACAATCACCTCACCGATAAACTCATTAAGACTGGCGTTCGTAAAGCTAAACGCTTTCACCTTATTCAAACTCTTACTGGTGACGCAGTAGATGGATACAAAGGTCTCAAGGGTGTGGGTGCTAAGACTGCCGAGAAGATACTATCCAAAGGTGGAGCTACTTGGAAGACAGTAGTTAATGAATACAAGAAGCATGACCTGACTGCTGATGATGCCCTACTGACTGCACGTCTAGCATACATATTACAAAACAAAGATTACAACAAAGAAACACAGGAGATAAAACTATGGAATCCATAACCTCACCAACAGCATCAACCTTACCTGATAGCGGTAAACGCTCAGAGTTTGATACCGGTGCAGTTAGAGATGCAATGGAAGGTAAAGGTATGCCTTCGTTGTTACCTATATCTGCACTTCGTGCTGCCTCTAAACGCTTTGAAGATGGAGCAACTAAGTATGGCAGAGATAACTGGATGAAAGGTATTCCACTTAGTAGATATATAGATAGTCTCTATCGTCACCTGTGGCAGTTCATAGAAGATGATGACAAGGAAGACCATGCAGGTGCTATCATCTGGAACGCTATGTGTCTTGTTCAAACAGACGAATGGATTAAGAGTGGCAAGTTGCCTAAGTCGTTGGACGATATAAGGAAGAGGGAATGTGAAGAATCCCAACAAATTAAGGAATAATTATGGATGCTCCACTTCCCTATATAAGCCCTGAGTTACTCAAAGCATTGACTGAAACATTTCCCCCAAAGGATTTCGGTACAGACAAATCGCTTCGTGACATAGACTTTTATCATGGTCAACGCTCGGTGATTAATTTCCTTGAACATCAATTCAATATCCAAAACGAAAATATATTAACGAAAGATTAATTATGTGTTCATCTCCTGACATCCCACCGCCTCCACCACCTCCTGCACCTCCTCCCCCTCCTACAAATATGGCTAAAGCAGTTCGCAACAAGCCGGCTCAAAAACGTAGAAGCGGTGGTAGTAGAACAGGTATATCTGCTTTAACAATAAGACGACCTTCAGTAAATGTTGGCACAAGTGGAGTTGGTGCTAACGTCTCCTATTAATGGCTGACAAAACCCTAACAGTAAATGGACAACCATTCACGTTCAATCGTGATAGGTTTGCAGGTGTAAGAACTATGACTGCTACCACTCCATTGAGTGACGGCACTACGCAGATGAAGGTTATTGTTACTGGTACTGATAGTAATGGTAATGATAACTCTTCACTATCAGGAACTTACACAAGACCACACTCGACATCTTTAGCTTGGAATCAAGTTGGGGGGGATGGAGCTATTTATAGGCAACCATCTGGCGGTGGTTTTGCTTGGAGTTTTATTGATGGCTCTGATGGTACACCTAATTTCAATATAAGTGTTGCTGAAGATGTTATAGTTCCTTGGCAGGTAGCAAGTAGCTTTGCATCTAATAATGTTACTCTAAGTTCTGCTGAAGAGACAATCACAGTAGACCGCACAGCTTCAATCATAGACTCAGACAGAGCAGGAGAGTCTCGTCCATTACTTAGTAAAGTGGTTGGAGGTGCGGCTGTGGCTTATAGTCTTCGTGACCTCAATGATAAACAAGGAAACAACAAGGTAGTTCGTGTACGCAGGTCTAGTGATAATGCTGAACGTGACTTCCTAGCTAAAGAGTTATCTAACGCTGAATTAATAACTTGGGTTGGTTCTGGTAATGATGGTTTCGTTGAAACTTGGTATGACCAGAGTGGAAATGGTAGTGATGCAACTCAGACAACAATAGCAAAGCAACCTAAGATTGTAGATGGAGGTTCATTAGTAACTGGTGGAATAGATTTCCTTAACGGCACTGATACTGTTCTTGTAACCACTAACTCTGACATTTGTAATGTGCCACAACTCTCTATATTTACTGTATTAACTCCGCATACAGCGGCAAGCCAAGTTTCAGCGTTTTCTTGTGGGTCAACAATATCAGGAAGCACAGGTTATGGAGGATGGAAACTTAATTTTAATGGGTACTCAGACGATGTACAGTTGCAAACTCAAACAAAGGGAAATACTTCTGTAAGCGTCTTATCAGCAGACGTAACAAGTAGTGAATGTCTGGTAGCATACGTTGCTACTTTTCCTAATATTACTGGTTCGGTAAATGGCGGAACTGCGGTTACCAAAAGTAATATGATATCCCCAAATCAAACAAGCACAGGCGTAAGAAAATTTAGGATTGGTTGTCAGTTTACTTTTAGAGAAGACGGAGAGTACACCAAGCCTATAAACGAAATAATTATCTACACTACTGACCAGTCAGCTAACCGCCCTGCCATAGAAGCTAACATTAAAAATCAATACAACCTTACATAATGTACTTACTATTTCCAACTGAAGAAGACGCATGGAGTCGCTCCGAGCAGGAGGGCATAAGCCTTGGTCTATCCTTTCATACTGAAGGCAAGGGGTCACGCTATGTGACAGCACCAGAGCAAACTGTAGATGGTCTCTGGGCATTGGATGTTGAAAGCTATGACCTTGATGAAAGCGAACAAGCAACAACTACAGTGGACGTAATATTTCCAGAACCACAAGAAGAAGAATAATTTATGAGCAAGCAAACAGCACAAAGCCTATACACCTCCCTAGAGGGGAAGCGTTATCAATACCTTGATAGAGCAAGGCAAGCAGCAAAGATAACTCTACCATACGTTATGCCTGACGAAGGCTTTGGTTCTCATAGCAGACTTGAAACTCCCTTTCAGGGCGTTGGGGCAAGAGGAACTAATAACCTAGCATCCAAACTATTACTCGCACTCCTTCCCCCTAACGCCCCCTTTTTCAGACTCAATGTAGATAAGTATGCTTTGGCAGCCGAAGGTGCTGATGCAGGTATGCTTTCAGAAATAGAAGCAGGTCTTCAACAAGTAGAAGATTCAGTCATGGAAGAGATTAGTCGTGAGACCTACCGAGTAGCTATTCACGAAGCCCTGAAGCACCTAATCGTAGCCGGCAACGCTTTAATATATATGCCTGATGATGGAGGTATGAGAGTATTCCACCTTGACCGCTACTGTGTTGAGCGTGATGCTATGGGTAATATTCTTTATATATGCACAAAGGAAAGCCTTTCATATATGTCCTTGAGTGATGAGCTTAAAGAGCTTGTTGGTGTACAAGGAGAAAGTGCTGATGAAACAATAAACCTTTACACAGCAGTGTGTCGTAAGAGCGACCACTGGCACGTTTACCAAGACATCAATGGTGTACGTATCCCTTCTTCTGAAGGTGAATACAAACTAGACAAGAACCCTTTCATCCCTCTTAGGTTCACTCGCATAGATGGCGAGGACTATGGTAGAGGATACGTTGAGGAGTACCTTGGAGACCTACAGTCTCTTGAGTCCCTCACCCAAGCTATCGTCGAAGGTAGTGCAGCAGCAGCTAAGGTATTGTTCCTTGTTAATCCTAATGGAACTACAAGAGCTAAGACACTTGCAGAGTCACCTAATGGTGCTATCTCTCAAGGCAACGCAGCAGATGTATCAGTCCTTCAGCTAAATAAATTTAATGACTTTCGTGTTGCCCAAGAAACTATCAATCAAATTAAGGATAGACTTGGACACGCCTTCTTACTTACATCAGGAGTTGTTCGCCAAGCCGAACGTGTAACTGCTGAAGAAATAAGAATGTTAAGTATAGAACTAGAGTCTGCCCTTGGTGGTCTTTACTCATTACTTAGTACAGAACTTCAGATGCCAATGGTCAATAGACTACTGGTAGTAATGAAGAAAAAGAAATCATTACCAGAGCTACCTAAGAATGTAGTCAACCCAGTTATTATTACTGGTGTCGAAGCACTAGGGCGTGGCAATGATTTACAGAAACTTGATTTGTTCCTAGCCGGAGCAGCCCAAGTTGTTGGTGCAGAAGCAGTCGCTCAGTTTGTTAATGTGAGTGAATACTTTAAACGCAGAGCCACCTCATTAGGCATCAAGACTCAAGAGTTAATCAAGAGTCCTGAAGAGATGCAACAGGAGGCACAGCAAGCCCAACAAGCAGCGATGATGCAAGCTGCTATACCTAATGGCGTAAATGCTATTAGTTCCCAAATATCAAACGCTCAAGAAGGAGCGAATATGAATCAACAAATAAGCGAGTAATATGGAAAGAGTTGTTATACAGGAACACAGTGAGGAAGAAAATATCTCACTTGAAAAGCAAGCCGAAATGCAAGAAGAGGCTGCTAAAGCTAGAGGTCAAAGTATTAAATCTGAAACTGAACAAGTGGAAGATACTGAGACCCCTATTGAAGATGAGCGTCCAGAGTGGTTACCAGAGAAGTTTGAGTCTGCCGAAGATATGGCAAAGGCTTATTCTGCTTTAGAAAAGAAGCAGTCAGACCCTCAAGAAAAGAAAGAAGAAAAGGCTTCCAAGGAAGAACCTGCTTCTCCATCTAACGAGGTTATCACCAACGCTTCTGAAGAATTTACAAACAATGGGGAACTATCCGATAAGACCTATGAGGGTCTTGCTAAGGCTGGTCTCCCCAGAGAAATGGTCGATGCATATATAGCAGGACAGCAATCATTAGTTGATGCCCAGACTTCAGCCATCCACGAAACTGTTGGTGGCTTATCAGAGTATGAGGCTATGGCTAAATGGGCAGGTGAGAACCTAGCCGATGATGAGCTAGATGCTTATAATACTATTGTAGAGAGTGGCACTACTAGCCAAGCAACTGTTGCAGTTAAAGGCTTGTACGCTCAATATAAATCTCTAGGTGGTGGTGAGCCATCGCTAGAGAAAGGCGGTACTTCTGCTAGTGACGCTGGTGTCAAACCTTTTGGTTCTGCCGCTGAAGTCACAAGAGCAATGAGAGACGCTAAGTATGCTGAAGACGCAGGATATAGAAAGTTAGTTGAACAACGACTAGCGGTTACAACAGCGATATAAATATGACACCAGAACTAATAGCTATGATAGGCGGTAGTGCGTCTGGGTTTGTTTTCAAACTCATTGGTACACTTGCTGCAAACCAACAAGCAAACCTGCAAGCCGTTCTACAAAAGCAGAAGGCTTCCGATGAAAGTCACAACCAAGCAGCAAAGCGTGGTGGTGAATGGGTAAGACGCTTTATCGTAGTTACAGTTCTGTTTGGTGTTGTAGTAGCACCATTTATTTTAGCTCACAGCCCTGAAGGAATTACTGTTGGTAAAGACAGCAAGTATCTTTTTGGACTGTTTAGTAGTACATCATATGAAACCCTATCAGGGTACGTCATCCTACCGGAGATAAGACAAACAGTGCTAGCCATTGTTGGTTTCTACTTCGGTTCATCGACAATCAAATAACATGAATGAAATCCTTATACATACTAGCGTTAGCTGTGTTCCTAGCCCACCCATTAAAAGCAAATGAAATTCTGTATCTCTCCGACTTCGTGTCAAAAATCCCTCTGTGGGAAGTGTATCCGAATAGTAGCCCACAGGTTACTGGGGATAATGGTAAAGCCTTTGGTTATTATCAAATCACGTCTATCATGGTTAAAGACTACAACCGCATCAGTGGTGAAAGCCTCACGCATGAAGATTGTTTCGACCCAACAATTTCTAAAGAGATTGCTTATACAGTATTACACCACTATTCAAAGCACATTCAAAGGCAAGGAATAGAGGTAACTGTTAAGCATTGGTTGTTTATATGGAATGGTGGTGGTGGTGCTTGGAGACGAGTAGAAACCCCACGCAAGGATTATAAGCAACAACATCTGGAAGCATACGCTAAAAGAGCTATGACCTTCCTATAACTTTCGTTGAAGATTAGTAAGCACAATGCCCTCTGAGGAGGATAACATTTGGTAAGCAGATAATCGAAGACAAAAAACAATAAACTAAAATCAACCCCTAATAAAGAAAGACAAAAATTATGGCAAATGGTAATACATCCCCAAGTCGCAGTGGTCTTATTTCTGGCGGTTCTGATAATGACGCATTGTTTCTCAAAGTCTTCTCAGGAGAAATCTTGACTGCTTTTGAACAAAACAATGTCATGAAAGACCTACACATGATGAGGACAATCTCATCTGGTAAGTCTGCTCAGTTCCCAGTCAGTGGAATAGCAACTGCAAAGTATCATACTCCCGGAGTCAACATCGCTGACTCAGGTAACTCAATGTTAAGCAGCATTGGAATGAACGAGCGTGTCATCACTATTGATGATGTTCTTGTATCATCCACATTCATTGCTAATATTGATGAACTAAAGAGCCACTATGACGTGCGTTCTATCTATGCAAGCGAGCTTGGAAAAGCTCTAGCAAAACGCTTCGACATAGCAACAATGAAGACACTCTTCGCTGCTGCTTCTTCCGGTGCTTCTGCTCCTCAAGCTGCTGGTAACTCAATCACAGGTGCAACTACTAACACCACTGCTGGTATCATCGACGCATTATATGCGGCTGCTACTAAGCTTGACGAAGTAGACGCTCCAAGTGAAGGACGTTACGCTATCGTTACTCCTGCTCAATACTACAAACTATTGACTGCTGATAATGTTGCTATCAACAAAGACACCTCTGGTGGTTCTGCTGATGCTGCTCGCGGTACAGTAGTTGAAGTTGCAGGTATTCAACTCAAGAAGAGTAACAACTTCCTCGAAGTTATTGCTGAAGGAAACATCTCTGCTGCTGGCACTGGCGGTTCTAACGACCAAACCAATGCTGACAATGATGATGGTTCTGCAAACAATGACATCTTCGGTGGAAGTGGAGTAGGTTACAATGGTGACTTCTCCGCACTTAACAACAGTGGTGAACATGGTATCCTTGTTGGTACTAAAGAAGCTATCGGTACTGTTAAGTTGCTTGACCTCGCTACAGAGTCCGAGTACCAAATCGAGCGTCAAGGTACACTATTCGTTGCTAAGTATGCAATGGGTCATGGTGTCCTTCGCCCTGAGTGTTCAGTGAAGATTCTTCCTGCATAAACCCTCTTAATTCAAAGCCCTCCTTGGTTAATCCCTTGGGGGGCTTTTTTATTATATGAAACGAAAAGGTGTATCATTACGAAAAGAACATAAGTCTGATAAAGGTGGACTGACCAAGAAAGGTCGTGACTACTATAATAAGAAGACAGGTTCAAATCTTAAAGCCCCACAACCAAAAGGCGGAGCTAGAAAGCGTAGCTTCTGTGCTAGAATGTCTGGTGTTAAAGGAGCTATGAAAGATTCTAAAGGTAGACCTACTCGTAAAGCTTTAGCCCTTAAACGATGGAAATGTTAAATTATGTCCCTCTACGAAAATATAAATAAACGCAAGAAACTAGGTATTAGCCGCAGTAAAAAGAAATCTACTATATCCAAGAAGTCATATGACAATATGAAGAAAGGGTTTCCTAAGAAGAAAGATAAATAAAAATGGCAACATTAACAACAGAACTTGAAGCAGTAAACTCTATGCTAGGTCACATTGGGGAAGCCCCAGTGAATAGCCTAAGCAACGCTAACTTACCTGTTTCAGTTTCTACTGCTAAGGCTGTTCTCAATGAAATAAGCAAAGAGGTACAGACCGAGGGGTGGCACTTTAATACTGAGGTAAATGTAAAGTATTCACCGGCAGGTGGTTTGATAACATTAACTACTGACATCATTCAGTTTGACACAGTAGATACAACTTTAGATATTGTTCAGCGTGGAGCAACTCTGTTTGACCGCAAGAATAATACAACAACTTTCACAAGCGACCTGACAGTAAACCAAACTCGTTTACTTCCTTGGGACAGCTTACCAGAAGTAGCTCGTAGATACATCACTCTCAAAGCATCTAGAATATTCCAAGGGCGTATTGTTGGCTCTAAGGAACTAGAGGCTTTGATTGCTCGTGATGAATACGTTGCTCGTTCTAACCTGCAAGAAGCAGATGGACGTACTTCTGATAGGACTATCTTTGACAACTATGACGCAGCAGTTAGAGTTGGCATCAATCGTAACTACGATTTATCTTAATGGCATTACTTAATACTTCCCTCCCCAATCTTATTGGTGGTGTATCTCAGCAACCTGACTCAATTCGTTTTGATGGTCAGTGTGAAGAGCAAACTAACGCTATCAGTTCTGTTGTAGATGGATTAAGTAAAAGACCGCATACTAATCACATAGCAAAGATACTAGGCTCTATTGGAGATGATAGCTTTGTTCACTTTATAAATAGAAATGCAAGCGAAAGGTATGTAGTAATAAGTTACAAAGAGTATGACTCTAGTAATGTTCATACTGGCTGTAAGTTGAGAGCTTTTAACTTATCAGATGGAACTGAAGCTACTATAAATGGGTCTCAAGGAGTATCTCTTACATCATCACAATTTACTTATCTTCACACAGCTTCGCCAAGAGATGAATTAAAAGCTCTTAGTGTTGGAGATACAACTTTTCTATTAAATTCTAGTGCAGGTGTATCCTTAAAGAAAAGTGGTGATGCTGTAGCTAAAACTCCTGCACTAGCAAAGAAAGCACTTATATTTCTTAAACAAGGAGACTATGAAAAAGATTATAATGTTAAGATTACTGGGAATAGGTCTAGTGGTATAAATGCTACAGCCACAGTAACTTTAGCAAGCTATAGGTATACTGGCGGTTATAGGGGAGCAACTGTTTCCTACCGGTGGCGTGTAAGTGGAATTACTATTACAAATGCTGGCAGTGGATACTCTGGAAACATAAATGTAGTATCTTCATCAAATAAAGCAATCTATGCACAACCCTCTGCGACTTTTACTACAGATAGTAATGGAGCAATCACAGGAGCTACTATTACAAATGGAGGAGACTTTGAAGGTAATGATACAACAAGTATGTTTGGAATCATTTCATATGGAGGCGGACAACCAACAGTAACTGTCTCTCTTGTAGATAATACAATAGAAGATGCAAGTTTAGTAGACACTGCTTCAATAACCTCTGGGGATTCACAAGCGTCTAGCGGAGGAGGAACTAACGCTGACACTGATACCATAATGACAGCCCTTAAAACGGAAGTAGATACACACTTCGGTAATGACTTTAATATAAAAAGAGATGCAGACACAAATCTCATTGAGATAGAAGACGCAGGCGGTGATGACTTTAGTATCAGTGTTTCTGATGGCTTGTCTGATACTGGTCTTGGTGTAGTCTATAAAGAAGTTAATACGATGACTGACCTACCTTTGGTTGCCCCAGATGGATATGTAGTTAAAGTAGTAGGAGATGCTGAATTATCACAAGATGACTTTTATTGTAAGTTTGAAACAAGTAATGGACATACCTCTACGCAGGATGGCATAACCAGTAAAGTTGGTAAAGGAGTTTGGGTTGAGACAGTCGCTCCAAATATAGACCTTGGGGTAGACTCTAATACGATGCCACACAGCTTAGTTAATGATGGGAATAATAATTTTATTCTATCAGTTACTAATTATGCTGATAGACTCAGTGGAGACGATAACAGTAACCCACTTCCAAGTTTCAAAGGGCAAAGTATTTCTAATCTATTCTTCTTTAAGAACCGACTTGGATTTCTTAGTAACGACAATATAATTCTTTCTGAAAGCGGTTTAGGTACTTTTAATGAAAGTAATGACGTAGTATATAACTTTGGGCGTACCTCTGTAACAACCTTATTAGATTCCGACCCTATTGATGTTGCGGTCTCTAGCAGTCGTGTTACTAACCTAAAGAGTGCTAAAGGCTTCCAAGAGAACTTGATTATATTTGCAGAGAATGGGCAGTTTGTTCTTAAAGGTGGAGATATACTTACTCCAAGAACTGTATCAATTACACCTGTAACTAACTTTGACTCTGACTCAGCAGTAGACCCTATAACCCTTGGGGCATACGTTTACTTTCCTTATAGTCGTTCTGGATTTACTGGTGTTCGTGAATACACTGTCAACGCATCTACTGATGTATATGACTCTACAGAAATCACTGAGCATATACCTCGTTATATACCTAGTGACGTAATAGCTTTCTCTGGTACTTCAAGTGAGGATGCTCTAGTTCTTGTTAGTAATAATGATAAAAGCACTGCATACGTCTACAGGTACTTTTTCAACGGACAAAAGAAACTTCTTAGCTCGTGGTTCAAGTTTACCTTTGATGGTGAAATACGAGGACTGTCTTTTATAAAATCAGAACTCTTTATTGTTCTAGAAAAGAATAGCGAGACACACATAGTAAGTATGTCTTTTGATGCAGGGCTTGTAGACACAGGAGTAAATCATAATACTTACCTCGATATGAGAAGAGAGGTATCTGTAGCTGCCGGTGCAACTACGATTGACCTATCAAGTTTCTATACGCCTGCTGACAACACAGTAAAAGTTTTCTCTACTGATGGTGCAGTAATAAAAGCAACAAATAGTGGGGCTACAGTCACACTTACAAATGGAGCTTTGAGTTCTTCAGATGCTACAAATGTCTTTGTAGGAATACCTTACACAATGATTTATACATTTTCTAAGCAGATGTTTAAGCAAGCCTCTGGACAATCTAAGAGTCCCTCAGCAGGTGGCATAATGAAGCTCAAGAGTTGCTCTCTGTTCTATACTAATACTGCCTTCTTTACAGTAAAGGTTACTCCTATATTCAGAGATACCTATGTTAATAATTTTACGACTAACATCATAGGTACTACAAACCTTGAGTTAAACCTTGATGATGGCTTCTTTAGAGTACCGGTGTTCTCTAATGCTGAAGATACTAAAATCACTATTGAGAATGATTCAGCATTGCCAAGTCACTTCCAGAGTGCAGAATTTGAAGTAAATGCCCACCAACGCTCAAGAAGATTCTAACTTTGTTTTCCAACAGGGAAAGCATAAGCTAATAAAAGCGAAGAGAAGTCACATTGGTGACATAGTTCCCTTTATACGCAAAGAGGACAAGCTAGAGGTTGCTTGTATGGGTAAGACCCCAGAGCAAGCACTGAAGCAAGCCTTCCAAACTGATGATGTAACCCTTACTATTGTTGACCAAGGTGATGTGCCTATCGCTATGCTTGGTGTTGGTAAGGTCATGAATATGGCTTATATATGGATGCTTGGTACTGATGCAGTCAGGGATGCCTCCTATGACTTCTTAAAAGCCTCTCGGTTGATAACTCAATCACTTACAAAGCCTTATGGTGCAACCTTTAACTTTGTCCACAAGGACAATACCACAGCCATCAAATGGCTAAAATTCTGTGGAGCTACGTTTACACGAAAGCTCTTCTTTAGCAACGAACCCTTTTACGAATTTATAATAACTTACAGAGAAAAATAATATATGTGTCCTCCAATAATTGCTGCCGTTGCTGCGGCTGCCCCTGCTACCCAAGCTGCACTTGCCCTTGGTGCTGTATCAGCTGGTCTTCAAATAAGAGGTCAGCAGATACAAGCAAAGACCCAACGTAGAGTACAAGCAAATGCCTCTAAGGTTGAGAGACAGCGTTACCTTAATGAAGTGTCTTCTCTGCGTACACAACAAGGTCAAGAGCAAGTAGCACTAGCTCAGAAGTTACAAGCTAACAAGCGTAAGGCTATGGAAGCACAATCAACCGCAGCAGTTTCCGCAGCCGAAGCAGGAGTTGCAGGTCTTAGTGTGGACGCTCTAAGGAATGACCTAGCAGCAAAAGAAGCTCGCTATAATAACTCTGTAAGTACACAAGCTCAGATGCTTGATGTAAGACGTAACCTTGCACTAAGAGATGCAGGACTAGGATTTACTAATAATATGCTTCGCATCAATCGTCCTATCGAAGAGGTAGACTACGCAGGTGC
>Ga0181379_1000716_pt1 | contig 16004 bp, 22 predicted proteins | sample 2SPOviralmetaG_FD_130115 | JGI IMG/M metagenome (GOLD analysis project Ga0181379, IMG submission 130115) | Marine viral communities from the oligotrophic San Pedro Time Series (SPOT) site, San Pedro Channel, CA, USA - 2 SPOT_SRF_2009-07-10 | ecosystem: Environmental > Aquatic > Marine > Strait... | reverse complement strand
AATAATTTCTTGCTTTTGCTAATCTATCTTGGTATCTGTCTTTTCTACCTGTTTGATTATCAACAATGCAAGGATTATCAGTACGAGATTTTCTTACGCAACCAGTTATAAATACATCTAATTTGCCTTTTCTCCATCTACTCTCAGAATCTTCCCATGCGGGTTTTGACCAATTATTAGATGCAGTCAAATTACTATCATATTTTGCCTTATAACTTGTAACATCACCTCTTAAAGTATTTATTTGAGAATCATAAACAGCCAAGTCTGATGTTCCACTACTATTTAACATTTGTTCTAATTTCATTTTATTTTATTTTTTAGTTAAGAAATATATTCCAGCTCCTAATCCAACAAGTAAAACTACTCCTCCTACAATTAAAGCAGTATTAGGGCTTGATTTTGTAGGGGTTATGGTACTTGGTTGAATTTGTTCTTGTCCTTTGTTTTGAAAAACTCCTTGAAGTAATTGCCCTAAACTTGTAATATAACCAGCAGTTATAGACCTTTTCTTAAATGTTTGAAAATCCGATGTATAACCACTATTTAATGCCTGAGAATATTTTTCCCAATTAAGAGCTTCATTACATTGTGCTGGATTATTTACACATAATTCTGTTGCTGTATAACAAGCATTGTATCCTCCATCTCCTACTGCTCCAAATTTTTCATAAACTGGTTCACATATTCTTTCTATATCAGGTCTTCCTGTTACTGCGTTTGAATAGCTTGATTTCCAAACTGAGTGTAATATTTGTTGATTATTATTATTCATTATTTTGCTTTTGAAAGTTTATAAATTGCTACACCACCGATTATAACAACTGCACTTAATCCTAACCATAAAAAAGGGCTTGTAGCCGATTTAGTTGCTGGTGGTGGAGGTGGTGGAGGTGCTGGTTGTCTTTGTTTAATTATAGTGCCTAAAACTCCAAATGCTTGGTCTATCCATCCTTCATTTTGAGCATGAGATACCCAGTCTTTAAAGTTTCCTCCAAATCCATTTTCTGATTCTCCATTTGCATTTGAAAATGAAAGTTTGGCTTTTTTATATGCTTGATTCATTGTTATTTTTTTTTGATTTACTGACTCGCATAAATTTTTAAATCTAATTTGTTGTGCTCTTGTCATTCTATTCTATTTTAATACTACTAAATATAACACTACTCCACCTAATAATCCAAGAATTAAATCTTTGGATAGTTTGAATCCTTCTTTTTCTATTTTTATTTCTTGAACTGGTTTTTTAGGTTCTAAATTTATTCCATTAGCTTTTTTTACAACTGGATTTATTGGCTCAGGTTTTGGTGGCTCAGGTTGAGGTATTGGTGGCTCAGGTTTAATCGGTATCTTTTTAGTTGCTTTGGGAAAAGCAAAGCTTTTAACTTCAGATGCTTTACCACCATATTTTAATGTTGCACTACAATTTTGAGCTGCACTTCTTTGAGCTAAATGATAATTATAATGATTTTGATAACTTTCTGCTAAAGAATCAAGTCCAGCAGCTTTTGAATTTTCTATATTTCTTTTAAGTTGATTCCAGTATCTTGATAAATTCTTTTCGTAAGCAAAATTTGCTTTAACTTTTTCATCTAATGTTTCATACATTTTATCAACGTCAGAACAATTATGTTGCTTAATAATTGGAACTGAATAATAATATGCAGATTTTGTAGTTTTAAATTGCTTTAAATCTACTCCACTTGAATTGCTATATGAACGACAATTTCTCAATTTATTTCTTTTTTATTATAAAATAAGTTCCTCCTATTGCTAATGCTATTAAAAATAAAGTCTTATATGGTAAACCTAATAAGCCTTCTTTTTGTTTTGACACTTCTACAATTTCTGTTGGTTTCGATTTTACTGTTGGTGTTACTGTTGGTGTAATAGCTATAGGTTTTTTTGGTTCAGCCTTTGGAAATATATCTGTTATAGGTTTTGGCTTTGGAGCTGGTGGCTTCGGAGCTGGTGGTGGTGTAGGCTTTGGAGCTGGTGGCTTTGGAGCTGGTGGTGGTGTAGGCTTTGGAGCTGGTTTTGGAAATACTAATTCCTTAACTGTTGCAGTATCTCCACCATATATTAATACATCTTTACATTTTTGAGCTTGAGTTCTTTGTGCTATATGATAATTATAATGTCTTGTAATGTTTCTTAATTTGTCATCTTCTTTATAAGCCTTAGCTTGTTTCAAATTGAGTTTAAGATAACCGAAATATCTATTAACCTTTTTTATATACGCATTTATAAAACTAAGTTTTTGGTCTCTTGTTAAACCTTGTACGTCAGGACACTTAAACACTTCATACAATGGAACGTCATAATAAGACCCAGTAGTCCTTTTATCGTATTTAGACAAATCTACTGCTGTGGCATTGCTGTATGTACGACAATTTCTCAATTTATTTACTTTTTTTAATTATAAAATATCCAACAACCAATACTCCAACTCCTAATAAAACTGTTTTATAATCTAATCCTAAAATTCCTTTTTCCAGCTTCATTTCGTTTACTCTTACTGGTGGACAATCATCAAATTTACAGCCATTCTTACTTTTTCTTGTAAGAGTTGTTCCATCAGGACATTGTTTAATGTCTTTTGGACAAGCCACAATTTTTCCTTCTTCTACTACTTCATCTTCTTTTTTATAAGATGAATCATCTACTATCGGAGGATTTTCCGCTGTTGCATTTAACATTTGGCTTAATTCCATGTTTTTATTTTATATGTTTAGTATATAATTTACCTAAAAAACCTCCACCTACTGCACCTATTGCAGAAAACAGAAGCTTACTTTTACCTTTATACATAGCGAAAACAAGCATAATTAATCCTCCTCCAATTGCACCTTGAATCATGTGTTTACTTGCTATTTCCGAATTACTAATCATGCTTTTTATGTCTAATACTCCGCTATCTTTAATTTTTTTTACTTTTTCTTTATCTAAATAACTTTCTTCTTTTACTTCTTTTGCTTCTTGGACATTTTCATATGATTCTTTCATATTTTTTATCTCCATTAAGCAATGAGGTGGTATTAAATAACCCTCTCTCGTAACAAACAAAACAACTTGGTTTTCAGGTAGTAATCCATGTCTAATAAATTTACCATCTACCTCAGCGTTTGCTTTAAATCTTTTTTTTAGAGCAATAGAACCATCTCTGTTTCTTTTTACTCCGTTTACTGGTATTACAACTTTGCATTTCATTTACTTTTTCAAAGCAAAGATTAATACAACTGTTCCAATCAATAATACCCCACCTATAACTATTAAAGGTGTATAATTTCTTTTTCCTCCTTCTGAAACTTTTTCAAAAATTGCTAATTTGTATTTATTAGCTTCAGTTTCAGCATTGGTTTTAGCAGTTTTCCAGTTAAATACTGACTCGGTTACTCCTACTACTGCACCTATGATAGCTCCTATCGGTCCTCCTGCCTGAGCTCCACCACTAACACCTCCAGCAACATTACCAGCAGTATCTCCTAACTGTGCACCCAAATTTATGCCCCCTGATAAGTCGGGTGGATTATCCATAAAGTTGGATGGTTTTTTTATACTACTATCTATACCTGATTTTCTTTGTTTTTTTAATGCAGATTTAGGCAAGTTGGCTATTTGCTCATTTGCTAAAAGCATTGCTAATTCTTTTCTAAGCTTAGGATTTACATAAACATTATCAATTAGTTTATTAATAAGCTCTCTTCTTGATGGATTAGTAGATACTGGTACTTTAGATGCTCTTAATATTTTTACAATTTTAATTGGCTCATCTCTTATTAAGGTTGAAATTTCATCTATATATACATTTTTAATAAATTCTTTATCAGTCAATCCTTCTGCGTTAGAGTATATATTGTATGTTGAATTTTTTGGATATATCATTTTTTCATTATTAGAGCTAATCCTAAGACTATTACTCCACCAATAATTAAATTATTTTGTGATAATAGTTTAGAATCTGATTCACTTTTTTCACGACTTTCTTGAAGACGTTTAATTTCTACATCAGCTGACTGTTTTGATTCATCTCCGCTTGCATTTGAACAACCACAACCACTTGCACCACTCATTTCTTTTTCTTTTTCTTTTGCTACCATTAGTTGCCTTTCAAATTCAAATAATTCTCTATCAGGATGAACAAGAATTAATTTTTTAAGTACATCTCCCCCATGCTGTTTAGCACAGTATTTTATTTGACTTGATAAATCTCTTGCATTTGTACGGACTGGTCGCATACCATATGATGCTATTACCTTTGCAGTTCCTTGAGGGTTTTTGTGTGCACAATAATCGTAAATCGTCATTTTATTTTTTTTGTAAAAAAAAAGGGAAGGGAATTATTTGCCCCTCCCCTTAATTTGAGTTTTCTATAATTTAGATTACATTCCTCTTCTACCAGTAACTTGTTGTTGCTGATTGATTTCAGGTGGATTAGAGAAATCTTTGTTTACTTGTCTTCCAACTAAACTTCTTGATATATCTAATACCTCTGATGGATATAGTCTTAATGTAAGAGTTGCAGAACCTAAAATTGTAGTAAGAATTTCAGTATTCGCATTTACTGGGAACATATGTCTTACAACAGTAACACCCGCTTGCTGTTGCATTGGGTCTAATGCTGGTGTAATCGGTGTATTCACAGTTCTACCATTTGGCTCTGTATAGCTAATTGTTAATTGTCTGAATGGTTGTTGAGCATTTGCTGATTGCAGATACATTAATCCAACTCTAAAAGGCTCTGAAATTACAGACTGTAAGAATTGAACATATGTTACTGAACCATTATCCATTGTAATAACAATGTTTGCTGGATTCCCAAAATTAGTACCATTAATATTTACGTTTGCACCTAAAACAGTTACATTCGCTTGGTCAGCTGTTGCTGTGTTTTGAATATTAAGGATATAAGGTAAGGAAGCTGCTGGATTTGTATTACTGGAGCTCGAACCTCCACCCGCATAATTGTACTCATCAAAATAATCATACTGGTCAAAAGAAGACCAACCTGATGCGTTTGAGTAGTTTTCATTAGCGTAAAACTCCGCTTCATCAAAATAACTTTTCATTTTATTTATTTTTTTAATTTATAATTTAATAATTTAGGACTTGTCCAGTTGCTTTTGAATAGTATCATAAAGGAACATTCCTCCCGCTACACCTAACGCTACTGGCAACATAGCCATAAAAATATCTTGAACTTTTTTCATAATTTTTAAAATTTATTTTACACAAAATAGTTTTGCCTGTTATTTCTTAATTTCAGGCATAACAAATTTGCAAAATTATATTACTCATCGAAAAATTATCTTTTGACAATTGTATTGTCTAAAATATATTTAAGTATTGTATTTTAAGAGATATTATTATGAAGAATATTTAAAAAATATACGTCAAAAAAAAATTTTATGTCATAATATTTTTACATTTGTTTTATGTTACCTAAAATACTAATTGCAGCACCTCAACATGAATCTAAAAACTATTGTTGGGAAGAATGGAGTGAAAGAATTAAGTCTCTAACATATTCAAACTATGATGTTTTTATAGCAGATAATTCCCCATCAAAATTAAATTTAAAAAAAATCAAAAAGGCTGGATTTAAAGCCGACCATGTTGTGCAAAACAAAAAAGGTCTTCTTTATACTATAAGGGATTCTCATAATGTTTGTAGAGAATATGCTCTTAAAAATAATTACGATTATATGCTACATATAGAAACTGATGTAATACCTCCTTTTGATGTAATAGAAAGATTATTAGCACACAATAGAACAGTAATTGGTGGTATATATGATATTTTTTATGGTAAAAAAAGAAAATTAATGATACAAGTTCCTGAAGAATATGATAAAAGTGTTAATTCTTATAGAAAGGTAGCTTGGGCTGAACATTTAGAGCCTGATTTTTTTGATGGAAAAGTAAAACAAGTATATCATGCTGGATTAGGATGTATGTTAATCAAAAATGAAGTATTAGAGAATGTAAAATTTAGAGTATTAAAAGGAACAGATTTTTTTCCTGATACTTGGTTTGCTAATGATTGTTATTCATATAATATTCCAATTTTTGTTGATACTTCTATTCAATGCAAACACAGAAACTTTACATGGTTAATAAACTTAGATGAAATTAAAAAATTAGTAAATGAAAAATAAACTGGAAAAATTATTATATAGAAAAAATGTATTAGAATATACATTAAGAAAGTACGAAAAAGGAGCACAAGTATATAGTGAATATTGCGAATTACTTAAAGGTAAAATAAAAGATGATGATGCTTCCTTTGAAAATTTAAAATACAAAAAGGAGCTTATTGATAATGAAATTCATGCAGCAAATTACATTACTTCATACAAAAATTCTTTAGCGGAATATAAAGATTATCTCATTCCTGAAATAGAACAAGAAAAAAAAGAAACAGATAATAAAATTGAATTTAAAGATTTTGAAAAAAACACAAAAGATTTAGCTGAATATGAAATATTTGGTAAAACTACTCCGAAACCACCTAATGTTGAGATACCTAATATAATTAATGATATAGAAGACCACATTGATTTATTAAGAGAATTAAAACTTTCGATACTTGATAAATTAAAAACTACAAAAAATGATTATGAAATAGCTAATCTAAAAATTCAGATGTTTAACACTATAAATCATGAAAAAACTTTGATAAAAAGATTAAATGAAAGAAGTGAATATTATTTTGAAACTTTTTTACCTAAATATGAAATAGAATTAGAACAAGCTAAAAATGTATTGCCTTTATATATTGAAATTGCTAATGAAATTATTGATTTAGGTATTGACCATAGATTAACTATGTTGTTGTCTGAGTATGAAAAACATAAAGAAGAAGAAGAAAATTTATGGTTATTTTTTACTGCTTTAAAAACAAGGCTTAAAAATATAAAAGAAGAATTAATGAAACAACCATCAAAACCCAAATTAAAACTTTTTAAAACTATACTTTAAATTTTCTTTTGACTATAATTTTAGCTAAAGGGTTATTTATTTCTACTTGATGAGGTTTATCTAAATCTATCTTTTTTAAAGATAATGCTGATTTAGTTTGAACAAAAACAGTCATCAATGGATTGTATATTTGTACTTCCAAAGGTTCTGCTTTAAAATCTAAGTCTATACCTTTTGCAGATTTAGCATATTTACCCACTCCTAAAAGTCTATTTAGCCTATCTACATCAGGATATTGATTATTTTTTTTTGACCTATCAAATTCTTCATAAGTAAATATTAATTCAACATCTGTGTTTGGGTCAATACTGTAACTTATTGTATTTATTGCATTTGATATAAATTCAAATGGTAAATCCTGAACCACAATTTGAGCATTTAAAGGGCTAATTTCAGGAAAATATTCTTCATTATATGAAGAACCATTAGGGTCTTTAAAATTAACTGTAATCGGTCTGTTTGCTTGTCTTATATCATTTGTTCTAATATACAAATCCGTAATAACAATATCTTGATTTTGAACTGATTCTACAATATCTTGATAAGATTGTCCTCCAGCTTGAGTACTTACTGCTATTTTTCCTAATCCTGTTCCTATTCTTTCTGCTCCAGTAAAAACATTAATAAGATTATTAGGGATTCCATTTCCAGTACCAGCAATATAATTTACTTCATTGGATGTAAATGAACCAGCTTCTCGAAATTTACCAACTGGAAGAGGTAATTCTGTATTTTGAATGGCAGAAAATCTTGTTTCAGTTGATACTTCTAATATTTGTATAACTGTACCAGTTGTAGAATTTAATCTTTGAATATATTTGCCATCAGGTGTAAATACATTAAATAAATTATCAAAATTACTTCCATTTATTATTGTACCATTTTCAAATCCCCCTAATGTTTCAGTATCAATATTCCAAAAAGCCCATCCGCCTGTTGCCGCAGTTCCCTTAAATAATATGCTTTTTGTTGAAAAAACATAAGTCATAGTTGCCTTATTAATATTTGAAGCACCACCCCCTAAAGGATTTGTTATTGTCTTTACCAATGCAAGGTTTGAATCAAATACATCAAGATTATGACTTGCACCGCCATTTGTGGAAGTGTATAAATAATATTGGTTTAAATGTTCTACATAAATAACATCCATTGCTTCTCCCCTATTAAATGTTGCTTCTAAAGTAAGAGCTTGAGTATCAACAACTTGAAAACATCTTGAATTACTATTAGAAACTAAAATAAGTCTATTATTTATACTATCAACTTTTATTTGTTTTGTAAAAACACCATTTGGATTTCCTAAAGCTACTATTGCTGCAAATCTTAACCCACTTCCGATTGCAGATGCAACATTATCAATATAAGCAAGATTTGAACTAAAACCAGTTTGAGTAATAACCCATCCTCTATTATCTCCCTCTAACCAAATAGTAGGAGATGGAATTGCTTGACTTAAAGTTGATGTATTTGAAGTTACTTCTATAATTGGGTCATCTGCCTCAGTAGAATCAAATCTAATTAATACTTGCCTTCCAAAACCAGCCAAAGATGCAGAAAACCAAACTCCTTCACCTGTATCACCATTATTATCAACTAACCCAGTTATAACAGTTGGAGCTGTTCTTAAAAAAGAATTACCAGTTAAATTTATGTCTACTATTGGTGAAAAATTACCACTATTTACAAAGTAAAATGCTGCTTTTACTTGAGCACCTGAATCACCTAAAAATATAAAAGCATTTTTATAGGAAATATACTTAGAATACTGAGGGTTGAATGTACCAGCTACTTGTATTTGTTCTAAGAGCTCTGCTACATCTTGTCCTAATCCCGCATCTATAACTGAAGCAGTAGATTGAAAAATGTTTCCAGTTTGTACTGTATCGGTGGGATTAGTTAAATTAAACGTAAAAGACTGAGCCATGTTGTAACAAAAATATATTATTTTCTGTTACCATAATATAGATTTATATAATTTTTAACTAAAAAATCTACGGCTTCTTTATGATTTTTATGTTTTAGCTCACCTGAATATAAGTGTTTTTTAGCTAATTCTTTTTTTACTATGTTGAAGTTGTTCTCTAAAAAATTTTCAATAGACTTTTGAAAATATTTTTTATCAAAACTCCCTTTTATTGTACCATAATCTTTGTCCAAGTAACAATAAAATCTTTTATCGCCTTCTCTATATTTATCATCTACCATCATTTCCATAATTTGTAAATGTTCAATGTTTCCAGCAAACTTTTGTTTATGTCTTTCTACTGTATCTTCGCATTTATGGAATCTTAACCAATTGCAATTAGCCCATAATTTTGGATTAGCTGCTTTTCCTATTGACTGAAAATGAGTAATTATATCAACTGATACATGACGTTGCGTAGCGATAGTTCCCATTAAATCATTTGGTAAACTATCAGAAATATATTTATTTATATCTTCTATAATTAATAATCCATTTTGATAGTTGGCTAAAATATATCCCAATGCTTCTTGAATTTCTACTAAACTCATTTTACCACCTTCAGGCTTTAGTACAGAAACTCTTCTTGCTTCTATTTTTGGATGATAAGTAAATCTTGGAACATCAGTTAATCTTAATGCTTTTATTTCGGGAAATAAAGGATTATTATGGTCTTTTTTTACTTCTGCATATTCATTGTTTACGTCTAATATCAAAACTTTTCGAGGTCTTGTACCAGCACTTGCATTTCCAATAATATAATTACCAGCTACTTGAAGAGTTGCATAAGTCTTTCCAACTCCTTTTTTTCCTACTGCTATTCCTAATAATGCTTCCCTCATTCTCCTATTATTTCACTTTCTGCTTTTTCTTGTTTTTTTGATTTTTTTGGTCTGCCTTTTCTTTTTGTGGTCTTTTTCTTGATTATTTCTTCCTCAGCTTCAAATACATCTTCAACTGCAATTTCTATATCTTCAACATCTTCTTTTGGTGGTTTTGAAGTATTAGTTATTGGTTCATCAACATCTATTTTTGGTTCTTTTTGTATGCTGTCTACTTCAACTTTTTCTACTTTTTGAGCTGACATTTGTGTTTGTTTTTGAGTATTTAATTCTACAAAGGTATTAAAAATCATATTAGCTTGTTTTTTTAAGCTTATAACCATTGCTCCTTTCATTGCAATATCTTTTCCGAACATATACATTAAATATTGTTCATCATTCATTCCCCATCCCCTTTTCTCAAAAACTCTCTCCATCGCTGGTCTGACCTTTTCGCCAAATTCCTCATCGTAAGAAAGAGCTTCCTCTACTTGCTCGTTATAGTTTTGAAAAAATTCTACTGCATTAGTAGTTGTGCCCTTTTCATCAACTGGAATTTCCATTTGAGGGTCAATCTCACCATCCTGTACTGCCTTAACAATTTCACCTTCATCTTTTTTAGCCATTCTTTGAGCAAATGTGTGCCCCATTTTATAGACTTCTAAAGTTGTTTCTACTAATTGTTTACAAGCTATTTTTTTGTCTTTTCCCTCTAACTGGTTTACACCATCATTAGTTATGTTATCAAAGGGCTTAGATTCTTCTTGAAATTCTTCTTGTGGAGATTCTAAATCTTCCATGCTCAATCCACCAGCAAATGTTGGCTCTTCAATTTCACCTGTATCAATAGTCTCAGGCTTACTGTAACTACGTTGCTTCATAGGTTCGTCAAGCGGAGAGAAAAAATCAGGTACTTCTTGTTGTTCTATATTATCCATAATTTATACAATTAATGTCATTTGATTAATGTCATCCAAAAGACGATTTTCAATTTTTTTATATTTTTTTATATACTTTAAATCAGAAGATAAATTCTTACTTTTATTTTTATGCTTATTTAAAGCACTACTAACCATAGAATGAGTGTCTCTTTTAAATATTTTGGCAATTTGAGAATGTGAAATATTTAAGTATTTTTTTAATAGTACAATACTCATTGCTCTTGCTTCTCCAATATCGCCTCTTACATTATTTTTGCTTAGTTCTATTTCAGAAATTTCATATTCTGATGTAACTAAACTTATAATTCTGTTTTGAATATTGTTTTCGTATTGAGTAAAAGTAGGAAGTTTTAATTCGTTAAGTTTGTCTAAAACTTTCTTATATCCATATTTTTGTATGGTTAAATAAAACTCTCTTACGATAGTAACTATATTTTTTTCCGTATCTTCCAATTGTAGACGAAAATATAAAAAAATATGTCAAAAATGTCAAAAACTTATTAATATTTTACAATTAAATAGTTTTCGTACCACTTTTTTATTTTATATGATATTATATTCACTTTGATTAGGTTACTGTGTAAGTTTTTGCAAATGTAACATTACACATTATTTCTTCATTACTACCACCAGTAGCAGCTCCAGCTAATACATTTCCAGTAATTCCTAATACATCTCCTTGACTTACAGCAATATTCAAAGCTCCCGAATCTTTTACAAAAAAAGTTCCATTGTCTGTTGCAAAGTCAAAAGTAATTACATTAGTACCACCAGTATAAACTGTTCGTGGTTGATTAGTCGATGATGTTGGTGAAGTTAATCTTTCAACATTTACTCCATACTCAAACAAAGCATTGCAAGAAAATGCAGTTGTATCTAAATATTTCATTCCTATTCTAACTATACTTAATCCAGTATCATTAATTGGCAAGAAAGAATTATTTGTACTTGCTGGACTTAGTATTCCTGCCCAGTCAAAAAACTCAGGTGTACCTCCAGCAGCAAAATTTATAATTACAGCAGACATGGTAAAAGTTGTAGTAACACTTCCGCCACCACCGCCTCCGCCAGTTCCACCTATTTTATATTGTCCAAATCCATCTATATTTCCCATTTTTCTATTTATTTATTTTATTAATATATATTATGTGTAAGTATAATTTAAAAACAACCAAATTACTGAATCAGCACTTGAAGTTCCAGTTGGTGTTACATCCATAAAAATAGCTATTGCATCTCCAGCTGATAAAGATACTGATGCTTCACTTGAAGTTAGTTTCCAATAATCATTGGTTGCTCCAGTATTAGGAATAGTAATAGTTTGTAAAGCTGACCCCCAACTTGCAGTATTACCTATATCTAAAGCACCAGTCCAAGCAGAATCCGTAATTTTATATAAACCAATTATAGGATTATTACCTCCATTATTAAATTGTGAATTATGCCCCCATCTTGCACTAAAACTTATAAGAGTACAAGCAAATGGAGCTACCCAAAAACCTAAATCCTGAAGACCTCCAGCACCACTACCTCCAGCACCCCATGTAGCCATAGGTACACCGAAAGGTAAAGGAGCTTCTCTCCACCCTTGAAAAGATGCAGTAGATACCATTCTACCAGTTGTAATACCACCACCGCCTCCGCCAGTTCCGCCTATTTTATATTGTCCAAATCCATCTATATTTCCCATATGATTTTTTTTACCATAAAATTTTATCTGCATAATAACCAGCAGAGCCTTTTATATTTCTATCTTTTTTATGTCTTATTTTATACAATCTTCTTCTTTCATTAGCATATTTTTTGCCTTTTTCTTTTATATAAGTTGGATAATCTTTATATCCTAAAGCTCCAATACTTGCTAATTTTTTGTCGTTTTTAAAAACATCAATTTTTTTACCTTTTAATTTAGAAGGTTTTATAGTTACCCCTAACTTCTTTGCTTGTTTTTTACTATATTCTTTTATTCTATAACTCATTTTGTCCTTGTTGCATAAGTTAAACCAATAGCAAATCCCACAACAGACAATCCCAAAAGCACATACATAATACTAAACCCAATTCTTTGATTTTTAGTTTGATTTACTTTTTTAAATTTTATTTCAGGTTGTTCTAAAACTTTTAACCATAAATTATATTCAGAATTTACGTCATTTAATCCTTTTGTTCCTCCATTTACACTTTTACGAGCTTGTGTTAAGTTAGAATCTACATATTTAAATGTTTTTCTATTAAGATATTCTGAAGTTATTTTATATGAATTTTTTGGCTTCATTGCTTTATCAGCATCTTCAACAAGATTTACACCGATTAAATCTCCATATTTTTTATAATTTTCTTTTCCAGTTAATTGGATTAATCCTCTACCAAAATAAGGTAATCCATTTTTATCTGTTCCTAAATCATAATAGTTTTTCTTTCCATCACTTGACCTGTAATATTTTAATGCACTATCACATGGCTGGTTTTTGTATGGTTCACCAACTTTTCCACATAAAAAATCACTTTCATACCTTTCCAATGAATAATCGCTTTCTTTTTTTGCAGTTGCTAAAAGATACGCTGCTTCTTTAACATTATTTATATTCTCATCATTTTGAATATAATTTAGTACAGATTTTAACGAATCAGGAAAATTTGTTATCCCACCTAATTCATAAAAGTCTTTTAAGGCATTATTTGTGCTAAATTTAACTGGCATTTCAATCTCCTTCTTCCAATTCTTTTATTTTCATTCGTGTTAACTTAATTTGATGGTAATAATGTAGTGCTGTTAAAGATGTTACTACAATCACAAGAACAAATAATGCTCTTCTATCTTTTACCGATAAATTGCTTGGAGGTGCTACCATTTTAAAAAACTTAATAAACCTGAATCTTCTTTTTCTTCATCTTTTTCATCATCTGAAAACTTTCCTATTACTTCAGGTTTTGGTTCGACTTTTTCTATTACTTCTTTTTTAATTTCTTCTTCAACAAATTCTTCATTAACGAGCTCTTCAACAATTTTATCTTCTATAATTGGTTCTGAGATTTCATCTGTATCACATACTTCTGCTACTGCTTTTTCATCTTCTTGTATTTGTTGCTCCACGCTTTCTATTACACCGCCCTTTTCATATGAAACAGGCTCAGTTTGAGGTAAAACAGTTTCATTTTGTAATTCATTTGTTAAATCACGAATAGTAGATTTCTTTTTTATTTCAGTTTCAGCTATTTTTTCGCCTAATATTTGTGAAAATTCTTGTAACTCACTTATTTTTTCAGGGTCTTTTAAAAAATTTACTTTTCTCTGAAAGGTTGAAATATATTTTCTTAAATTCTCAGGTAAATCTTTTGTACTGATTCCTCTGTCTTCCATAACTTGTTTATGATAATAGTATGCACTCATTGTTTTTTATTTTAAAGGTTAAACGCTAATTTGGTAATTTTATCATCTAAAGATACAGAATCTCCTAAATATTTATATCCCATATCATTTGCTTGTTTTAATTCAAAAACTCCATGCGGGGCTTCTTTTCCTAACCACATTTGAGCTTTATAATCTATAATATACTTTTTTCCATCTAAAGTAAACTCATTCCAAAAATGCGGTTCAAATCCATTAATAATATCTCCATCTTTTTCAAAATATATTGCTCCAAATTTAGGTTGCATGTATATTCCTTCTTGTTTACCTAAGTAATTTAATATTCTTGTACTACCATCACATTCTAAATTTTGGCAGTAATTACTTTCAATTTTATCAAGTAATGTTTTTATATCATTTATTTGTCCACCTTTTTTATAATCCTTAACATCATCTTCAAAATCATAATAAAATTCCGTATCGTATAAGGATTGTAATTCTTTTGGTGTTAAAGTATCTAAATATGTATATTCATATCCTCTTTCGTTCCATAACTTTTCTTTTCTAATATCTCCACCTTTTGCCATTACAGATACTGGAGAAATCGAAGCTGAAGCTGGAGTTGTGCCTGTATTAGTAACAGAAAATGTTAATGGTTGAGATGTACCTTCATATGAAGATTCTTTTAGTAAATCATCTAATTCTGCTAAAGCTCCTCCATCAGCCATTTTTTTTGTAACCATTTTGGCTATTTCTTCTTTATCTTTTATTAATCCGTTGTATAATTCAATAGAGCTTTCCTCACCCTTGTCTGCTTTTTCAACTATATCAGATAAATACTCGGCATTTTTTACATCTATTCCACCTTTTTTATAGGCTTTATGAGTTATTTCACCAATTTCTTTTGCTCTTTTAGTTTTAAGTTGTACTTCGATTTGGTTTCCATCTACTAATACTATGTAATGAATAGCTTTATATCCATCATTAGGATTTTCATAAAAGTCTTCCTCTTCTAATACTACCCCTAATTCTCCATTGTTAATTTTATTTTGAACCTTTTTAAGCTCTGAATAGTCATCTACTGCTATCGTTGTACCAACCAAGTCAGTTAATCCTTTATTTGGGTCTAAAAGTCTTTTTTTGACTAATTTATTAAGTATCGAAAAGGGAGTTTTAGTTCTTGCATAAACATCTGAAGATGGAGAAAATTCTACTATTTTATCAACTGCATCGTACATAGTATCATCTAATTTACTTTTTATATCTATTAAATTAGTAAGCGATTCTGATAATGGTGAGCCTTCAACAAATCCTGTTTTATCCTTATCAAATGGAAACCTATCATCAACATTGGCTACTCCATCTTTATCAAAATCATCTAATAAAAATTGATACCTATTTTCATCAAATTTTTGACCTTTATTTACTATTTTAACTTTCCCTTTCATTCTACTGATTTTGCTACTTTATACCCTACAAATGCTCCACCCAATGTACCAATAATTTCACCTCCAGTTAAGAACTTTTCTTTATCCTCTGTTTCTATGAATACTAATTCTTCTATTGGAATCTCAATACAGTTTACACATCCACAATCAGTACCATGCATCTCTCCACCATGCTCAAATTCTATCTCCCCACCTTTTGCTAATCTCATAGCCTTTTCTGATTTTGCAAATTTTAAAAGCTCTTTATTACTTTTACTTTTTGTTCCATCAAAATAAGCACTTAAAACGAGTGATGATTTTATTTGTTGTCTACCTAATCCTACAATTATATTTAAAACTTCTTCTTCTTTAAGTTTGTTTTCTGATATAAATTCTTCAACTGCTTTTTCTCTAAGTCCAGTAAGACCAGCTAATTCAAGTGTATATCTTTTGTTTCTACTTAACAATCCACCTTTAGCGTAATCTATTCTACCATCTTTAATATAGTCTTTTGCTTCTTTT
>Ga0181379_1000715_pt1 | contig 16006 bp, 12 predicted proteins | sample 2SPOviralmetaG_FD_130115 | JGI IMG/M metagenome (GOLD analysis project Ga0181379, IMG submission 130115) | Marine viral communities from the oligotrophic San Pedro Time Series (SPOT) site, San Pedro Channel, CA, USA - 2 SPOT_SRF_2009-07-10 | ecosystem: Environmental > Aquatic > Marine > Strait... | reverse complement strand
CGGTCGAGGGTAGAGAGGCGGTCTTCGACACCGGTTCGCTCTTCGCCCCATTCGTCGAATGGACTGCCACAGTGAGGACAAGCGACCTCAAGGTGTTCAGGGAACGGTTCTGGGTTCGGGTTGTCGGCTTGAGCCAATTCGTGCATCCAACGGTAGTGGAGGATAGCCCGTGGGTCATCCTCTGGCAACTTTTTGCCGTTTTCATCAAGTCCTTGGAGGTTGTTCAGCGTAGACATGTCGTTGACTGCATAGGCCACTTCTTCTTCTCCCATTCCAGTCAGCGAAATTTGCTTCTGAATCACAAGTCCGGGTAGGAAGTTCGGGGCTGGCATGACCGAGTGAAGGTCATGGCGGCCAGTGGTGTCCTCGTTGCACTCGGGATTGTGGCATCGGAATCCGGCGTTGATAAGGCGGCTTCGCTGGTTGATCTTCACACGTCGACCATCGCCACGAACGATGTAGTTGACACCGGGGTGGATGTCGGGTCCGCGAAGAATCATCTGGCGCATTTGCTCACGGTTACGGGTTGTGACGCGGATTGGGACGGTGAGTTCCTTGGCAATCTTGGTCGGCACACCGACTTCGTTGACACTTAGGTAAGGGTCAGGAGAAATCACCGAGCGAGCACAAAAGTTGACACGCTTACCGGAAAGGTTGCTTCGGAAGCGCCCTTCCTTCCCCTTGAGTCGCTGCGTGAGCGTCTTGAGGGTGCGGCCAGAGCGGTGCCGTGCAGGTGGGATACCGGATGTTTGGTTGTCAAAGTAGGTGGTGATGTGGTACTGAAGCAATTCCCAAAGGTCCTCAACAATCAACTGAGGTGCACCGGAGTCCCGGTTCTCTCGCAATCGCTGGTTGATACGAAGGACGTCAACGAGTTTGTGGGTCAAATCGTCTTCTGAGCGGTCTCCGCTGTCCAGCGTGATGGAAGGTCGAACGGTGATGGGAGGCACTGGAAGCACCTTTAGAACAATCCACTCGGGGCGGTTTTGCTTGTCCATTCCGATGAAAATCAAGTGTTCAGGTGGGATGCTGCTCAGCCACTCACGGACGTCTCGAGGGTTGAGCTTTCGCTCTGTACCTTTGGCATCGTCCTTCTCCTTGAAGGTCGTTGGTTTGTCCAGGATGATTTTGCCCTGAGACGAACCACAGTGCATGCACACCTTTCGCTTGGTGCCCGATGTGACTTTCTCGACTTCCTTGATGATCTTCGAGAATTCCGTTGAACCAACACCGTGCTTGGTGATGACGTCACGGATTCGGTTTCGGTAGTAATCTTGCTCGCTTTGTTCAGGGTTAGAACCTGGCGAGGTGCCGGGTTCACTGTGTAGCAGAATCTTGCTGCAGTCGTTGCAGGTCGCTTTGAGGGCGGTTTTGATCAGGTTTACGAATCCAATGTGTATGACCGGTAGTTCCAACTGAATGTGGCCGAAGTGACCGGGGGATTCCTGGTACTGGCAGTTGTCGGTTGGGCAGAGCAAACCAGGTTCGATTACACCCATGTGCGGGTCCATGAGACCTTGCTTGTAGGCGTGCCCGTCGTCCTTGTAGGTGTCCGCCGTCTTCACTTCAACAGCTGACATCTTACGAATTTCGTTCGGGTCCATCAAACCAAATCGAATCTGAGCGATTCGCTTGGGGATCATTGTGCTTTTTCGACTCATCTTCGGTCCTCCAGTTCAAGACGCATGGCCACACCTAAACTCTTCATTTCGTCTAGGAGCAGCTTGAATGCATAAGAAGTCTGCACTTTGTAGACTTCAGCCCCATCTCCATGGATTGGGCTCACGTATGTGCCGCGCTTCGGGTCATACCAAGCGATGTGTCCTGATTGGGCACACACGTACATGTCAATTCCGTCGGATTCATCCAACAATCGGTCCTTGATGACCATCGAGGCGCCGTGGGCAATCAAACAATCACGTTCCATTTCACCAAATCGAAGTCCACCCTGACGGGCACGACCTTCGGTTGGTTGGCGGGTGAGGATTTGCACACGTCCACGGGAGCGGGCGTGAATCTTGGAACTGACCAAGTGGTGCAGTCGTTGGTAGAAGATGCATCCGACGAAGATATCAGCAGGGTAGGATTCTCCGGTTTCACCGTTAATCATTGTTTCACGACCGGTGTGGGCTAGTCCATTTCGGACAAGTCCATCACGGAGACTGGATTCTTTCTCTCCTCGGAAGGCTGTACCGTCAATGCGGCGTCCTTCCATGGCACCAACCTTGCCACCAATCATTTCCAAAACGTGGGCGACCGTCATTCGGGATGGAATGGCGTGAGGGTTGATGATGAGGTCAGGGACCACGCCATCTTCAGTGAAGGGCATGTCTTCTGGTTCAACCAAGCGTCCGATGACACCTTTTTGTCCGTGGCGAGAAGCGAATTTGTCGCCGACTTCGGGGACCTTGTGGCTGCGAACCATGACACGAACGAGACGGCCAGAGTCAAGAGATTCGGTCACATAGACGTTGTCGACCCAGCCCTTTTCGCCGTGGCGGACGAGCATGGAAGATTCACGTCGCTCTTGAGCCATCAAGAATGAGCCACCAGATGATTCCTCAAGGAATCGAGGAGGGCTCGTCTTTCCGACGAGTACGTTTCCACCTTCCAAAGCAGTTTCCGGCACAGGCAGGCCATCGGCTTCAAGATGAACGTAGGCTTCTGGTGCTTTCACGCCCTTGATTTCGATTTTCTTGTTGAAATCTGGCTTTTCGATCTCTTCAACTTGGCCACCAGGGAATCGGCGGCGCTCAGCGTTGTATGTGCGATTGAAGGTGGAACGGCCGAGAGCTCGGTCAATGGAACCCTTGTTCATGATTACAGCGTCTTGCATGTTGTATCCGTGGAGAGACATGATGGCTACAATGAAGTTTTGTCCACCAGGTCGGTCGTCGAAGTTTGTCGTTTCCATGGCCTGTGTTCGGGTGATGGAGCGTTGCGGGTAGTGCAAGATGTGGGCTCGTGTGTCGGGGCGCATTCGGTAGTTAGCACTCGGCAAACCGAGGGATTGCTTGACCATCGCTGTACCGCCAGTGACACGGGGGGTTGAGTTGTGCTCGGGATAGGGGATGAGCGAAGCGCAGACGCCGAGAACGAGTTGTGGGTCAATTTCGCAGTGGGTGTGCTCTGCAGTGTACAACAGCGGGACGTCAAATTCCGTGGTGGAAATCTCTCCGTTCGGCATCGAAACATTGGCCTTGAGGTGAGCGATATCCGTACGTGGTTCACCGAGGTTCATCCACTCAACATCCTCGTGCTTCACGACACGACCGGCCAGACCAGCGCTGTCGCCTTCGGGGATGGTTTCTGGAAGAACAAACGGACGGGGTGCGATGTAGAGATCTTCTTCCTCTTCAGCGTCAACCCATTCCACGACACCTTCAGTGATGAGGGAGCGGAAATTGATTTCTCCACTGGCGAGCTTGACCAAGTGGGCTTGCGTCAGGCGAGGGGCACCGTCGTACAGAATGAGAAGTGGGCGAAGGATTCGCCCCTTGTCGGTGTTGATGAAGATGTCCTTGTTGGCTACATCGTGGCGAATGGAAACTTCAGAAGGAATCACTCCTCGGCGTCGGGACGACTTGAAGTGGTCTACGAGTTTCTTACCGCGCTTGTGAATGCCGTAAATGTCACCGTTGACGTGGACACGATCACCGTCGGTCCAATCGTCTGGTTGGTAGACGTCAAGTTCGTCAAGACGTTCCCTGATCTCAATCTCGTTGATGTCTTCTGAGATGTCGATCATCTGGGCAGCGTTCTTCACCAAACCACAATTCTGTCCCTCAGGGGTTTCGTTGGGGCAAAGGCGACCCCACTGCGTTGGGTGAAGGTCACGGGCTTCGAAGTGAGGTTGGCTGCGGACCAGAGGAGAGGTCACCCGGCGCATGTGGGAAAGAGCGGCCAGGTAGGTGGTTCGGTCCAGCAACTGGCTCACACCAGAGCGGCCTCCGACCCAGTTTCCTGTGGCGAGGGCGTGCATGATTTTGCTGGTCAAAACATCTGGGCGAAGGCATGAGGTGATTTTCAGCTCTCGCTTTCGGTTGTGATGGCGTTCAAGTTGATACTTGAGGTCCCGAGCGAGTTGTCCGGCGGAGACACGGAACAAGTCCTCGATGAGGTCGCCAGCGAGGCGGACTCGCTTGTTGGCGTAGTGGTCTTTGTCGTTCGGGTCTCGGCCTTCGATGGCCATTTCAAGAACTTGGCGGACGATTCGACCGAGGTAGATCGCTTTCTTTTCTCGGTCCTCGAACTGGTCGCCAAGGTGGGGGAGGAGTTCACGGTCGAGAAGCTGGCTAACGCGGGCTTCTCTGTACTCCTTTTGCTGCCCTGCGGCGAATTTCTTTTCCAGCCATTGATGGCTTTCTTCGGTCGTGACGACTTTGTACTCTTCGTTGTCGTTCACTTCGTTGATGTTGGCCACGATGAACTTGAACGAGTCGGTGTTTCCGGCGATGGCTTGGAAAATATTCTGATCGTTTTCGACGCCGAGGGCACGCATGAGTAGCACCACGGGGATGGCGGTTGTTCCTGCGGTTGAGATTTTGACCATGAGCATGCCGTCTCGACGCTTTTCAACGGTCAAGGGTTTGCGCATTCCGTCTTTTTGTGAGAAAATCTTGGCCACTTCTGTCTTCTTGGCATATCGCTTGTTAATCTCAACTGTGACTCGGTTTGGGGCGAGGTCTTCCATCGAAATGAGAACACGTTCAGTTCCGTTGATGATGAAATAACCGCCTGGGTCAAGGGGGTCTTCGCCTTTCTTTTGAAGGAGTTCATGCCAGGTGGTTTTGTCCTCATCGGAGGTGGTTGGAGTAAGGACGCGATCGCCAGCAATGTGCTTGGGGTGAAGGTTGCAACGTTCCGAACGAACCATGATTGGCATGTTGCCGACGGCGACGCCGGATTCGGTTGGAGAAGGTACGCCGTTACGCTTGATGGTGAAGTCGATGGTTACTGGAGACATGTAGGTCAACTTGCGAAGTCGGCATTCCATGGGCGTTGACGGATTGAGTGCTCCGTTAGCTTCCTTGACCGTTGGTTGGCCGAGTTTGACATTCTTGAGGCGGATGACGATGTCTTGGTCGTGAACGTCGAGTTTGATGTAGCCGCCTTCGTCGTCGTTGAAGTCTTCGTCAGTGCCGACACGAATGTTGCGGATGATTCGCTCCATTCGAGACAGGGCGCTCTCGGAGGCAGGGATGCAGTCGTTGTACGACGCGAGTTGGTGGTTGACAAGGCTGCGTTCTCTGAAAAAAGCTTGAATGATTTCTTGCATGATGTTCTCCTCCTTAGTTCCCCTCGACAATCAGTCGATAAGCGATGGTTTGTCCGGCCGATGGGGATTGGCGGATGACCTTTAACACACGGTCTGCAATCCATCCAGCTGCCAGAGGGGTGTGGTCTGGGTCGGCCATGTGGGCAGCAGAATCAGCGGATTCAGCGAGTTCTTTGATGACTTGAACAACAGGGTCCGTGATGAGGACTTTCGGGAGGAGTTCCTTTGCCAGACGGTCTTCGCCTGTTTCCGGGTCGGGCTGGACCATTTTCCAAGGGGCAAGCGCTTCCATTTCAATGGCGAGTTGGTCGGTGGGCGAGATGTTTGCTTCGCCAACCAGTTCTTGGTGAGGGACCAATTCGTGATTGAGGGCGTTGAAACGAGATGTAATCTCAGGCCGGTCAAAGTCATCGATGGCTTTGGCACGGATGGTGATTTTCGTGCTCTTCTTTGCTGCTCGGCGTCGGGAGCCTTGCTCGGCAATGATTTGCATGGTGCTGATAAATTCCTCAGCGTCCTTCGAGATGCCCAGCGTGGATGCGACATCGTCGTGGGACATGTTCTTGATGTCCGTCATGTTTCGGTCTGTGGCCAACTTGTGAGCGTATTCTTCAGAAACGCCCAATTCCATTAACCGCTTTTTCGTTGCACTCTTTACGACCATTTTGAAACCCCGAATCGCCCGACAACATCCGGCCAGTAGCCCAGTCAGGCGGGCCCGACGGGGTTCGAACCCGCGACCATCGGATTAAAAGTCCGACGCTCTACCTGACTGAGCTACAGGCCCAATGTAGCAACTTGGGCTTTCTGTCCGACCTGCATGGCATTCTTATACGTTTCGGGACGGCCGTGACCGTGGCGGCCCCGAGGGTGCCATGACCCTCCATCGAATGTCACCTTCATAAATCTGCTCGTATCGGCAAAATTCGCAGGTTTTGGTGCGCTGTCGTACGAATAGACTCATCAATTGAAGCCGATTGGTCCACACCATGGGAGGAGATGAACCGTTTGAACGTGCGCATGCCGTGGAAGAAATTCAGCGGCTTGCTCGGTTGGCCCGCCACGTTCAATGGATGACCCCCCGGGGAAGCGTGGTTGAACTCACGGTGCCACCCACTGTCTACCCCCCCCGGGAAGACACCACCTTGTTGGCGTCGGTTCTAACCGGTAAACGGCTTTCCTCAGGCACTCAATGGTTGGAGATTGGATGCGGTTCAGGTGCTTTGTCCTTGTTTGCTGCTGAATTGGGTTGTACCATCACGGCCTGTGATGTCAATCCTATGGCGGTGGCCTGCACGCGAAAACACCTCGAGGCTGCGGGGGTAAAAGCCGATGTCCTTGAAGGAGGCCCCGGTCCATCCGACGACGGAGGTCTTGCTCAGTGGGGTGGAGATCGCCTCTATGACGTCGTGGTATGGAATACGCCCTATCTCGCATCGTCTTCCCTTGCTGACGGCGCATTGGGTCCGATGGAGGAAGCGGCGTTTACGGATACGGATTCAAAGGGATTGCATGTCAGGTTCCTTGATTTGCTGTCTGAAGGGCGCCTATTGAAGGAGCAAGGTATTGCTTACATCACCGTCTCTTCATCCGGTTTTGCTGAACAAACTCCGACAGAAGCTTGGCGTCGTGGTTTGGCTGCACGAACGGTGGCCTCCACCCGGTTTGACGACGGTGAAGTGTTGTCGGTTCTTGCCCTTTGGCGGCCTTACACAGGAAGTCCGATCCATTCGGTTGCCACAACGGAGAGCACCAACGATGATGTTCTCGCCTTTTCCTCAAAACCAGGAGCCTCGGTTCGAGCTGAACAACAAACCGAAGGAAGGGGACGTCATGGGCGTCGTTGGCTAAATCAGGAGGGTGCCATGATGGCATCTTGGTTGGTGGAAGACGGGCGCAGTTGGGTGCACAGCACCATGGACCAACTTAGGGTCGGTGAAGCCCTCGTTCGTCTGCTCAAAGGTTGGTCGGCGTGCCATGAGAACGATGTCTACATTCGAACGGCCAACGGCGGTATGGCAAAAGCGGGTGGTGTCCTTTTCGAGGCTGTTTCACAAGGACGAAAGCATCGTCTTGTGCTTGGAATCGGTGTGAACACTCGTTCCTCGTCTGGGGGGGATTTTTCTGGGCTTGATGACCTTGGCCTTGAGGTGGATGCCGCCAAGCTCCATTCTGCCGTTCATGCGGTGGTAGCATCGCTGTTTGAGTCCTTGGCCGGACTGTCGCCTTCTCGAGTTGATTCGGTTCGGATTGAGGCCTCTGTGAAGCATGGTATATTGACTCTGGGGGGGCCGCTCTATAGAGGTATGAATCTGGTCGTTAATGGCCTCGATGAAGCCGGTGCTTTGATCGTCGAAGGGAGCGAACAAACCATGGACGACCCTGAATTGCTGTCTTGGTCAATCCTCTAACTCGGCGTCCAATACTTCCTCTTCCTCTTCGGAGTTGGAGGCGGTCAGTTGGTAGATTCCTAGCGCAAGGAAGAGGGCTCCAAATGGAAACGGAAGCATGTCCAACATCAACTTGCGCTCAATGTCCACCGTGATGGTGGCGCTGGTGTTTTTGGTGTCGAGTTCGTAACTGTAGAAACCGCCGGTGGTGATTTTGAGTTCCTCAATGTGTTCTTCACCAGCTGCAAGGACGAAAGATTCAGCGCTCAAAATTTCTCCACGGTCGTCCTTGAGGACGATTCGGAGGGTTGTTTCGTTATCGACCGTCACGCCAATGCGAAAAGCATCGTCTTTCATCATGGATGCGCCGTTGGTGTATGGGGGGTCATCAGCACCGTGGCTGACAGGTGTGACCCAAGCATGCATGAACAAGCCCCCGAGAAGAAGCGTGATGCCCGTGAGGATGAGTGCATCGCTCATCTTCATCTTCGGGGCCGTGCCTCCTCCACCCATGTGCTGCCGTCCCTGCGATGGCACTTAGGGCCTGCGGCTCATTCACATGACCAGTGTCTTTCCGAAGTTACGGCATTCGTTCACTTTTGTGTTGGTCGTTTTGGCCTTGGAAGCCCCAGTCGCTCTCTCACAAGGCGAATCTTCCCACTGGTGGTGAGGCTCTTCAAGCCGTGTTGTTCGAGGGCTGTTTCGCTTTCAAGCATGCCACGTAGAAGGCGGGCGTCTTTGAGGTGGATGCGAATCACGGCCAACCCGACGTGCGGGTGGTCGGCCGTCAATGGCGTTGGTTCGCCGAGGGATGTGCGCCGGTCATGGGCCCACCAGTCCATCAAACGGATGTCGGGTTTGGTATCAATGGATGACATCAATGCTTCGAGGTGCTTTTCAACCTCTTTGCGGCCTTGGCATGATGGGTCAACCATGACTCCAACCCAGCGGCGCTTTTCCCGCAGTGCTTTCGTCAACCGCTTGGCCATTGTTCTTCGGAGGTGCTTCTTCTTCATGATGTTTGACTTCTCAGGCGAGGAATACCCTCAAAACGGGTCGCCGTCAGGATTTACCATGGATGATGAAACTCCGACGGGCGTTGAGGGGGTTGAGCGAACTCCGCTTGACGAACTCAAAGCGGAAGAATCGTCCTTGTGGAGCCTTCTTCGAATTTTGCTCAGCGGCAAAACCCTTCCGCATTTGGTTCTGATTCTGGGTCTTTCATCGGTCCTGCAATTGATGGCCGCCCAAGGAAGCGAAGCGATGAGCGCCTTGGGGTATCTTTCCCTCTCCGGGGGCTATCTCCTTACCGGGCTGTTTTCTGGCAACAGTCGCATTCAACGTTGGATCCACCTCCCCGATGCAGTGGATTCTCCCGAACAAGGCCGGCTCAAGCGACTCGTCTTCTCTTTTCGCATCTGCATCTTCCCGCTGATCCTGTCGACAGTCGTGCTGTTCACGCTGGTGGCCTTGGTCGGCGAACAAGGAGCCATCGGGGATTTGACCGGTTTGTTGCCTTTGCTTCTTTCATCCTGTTTTGTAGTGTGGGCCATCGTTCAAGGCCGGGGTTTTGGCCGCTGGCTCTCTTCTCTGGCCGCCTCAAAACTTCCCGCTCCAGAGGGCCGGGTTGAAGGCGCACTTCGGCGCCACACCATATTTTCCTATCTTCTGTTGATGGCGCTCGCTGGAGGACTCATCACCGGTTTTGAATTGATAGCAGGCAAGTCCTTATCTCCAGCCCAGTTTTTATTGGATCACGCGCCCTTCTTTGGCGCACTAACAGCAATCTTTGTTCTTGCATGGCGTCGCTCATACCCTGCGCGCCTTCAAGCTTCTACCCGCTCGGATTTCCACTCGTTTTCAAACCGTTGGATGCTTCTCAGCCAACTCATGATCGTATGGCACCTTCTCACTGTATGGCGGCACTGGGTGATCACCCCAAGCAACGGCCTGCTGCTGTTGGAGGAATTTTTGCTCATGATGTTCACGGTCTTGATGGCCATTTGGGGGCTTACCTCTCGGTCGTACCGTTCGACCTTCAAGTTGGTCAACTCCAACAATGCTTTGCCTGTTGGTCTGGCTTTTGGATATGCGTACGCAGGAAGTGTCGCCATGCTCACCACCGTGTTGAACGATGTCAAGACCGTCATGATGGCTGGCCACATCGTGGTCGTGCTCACCTTCCTTTGGATGCAACCTCGTGTTCTCTCAGCGACCATGGGTGGCGTGAAAGCCACCGAACGTATTCAGCAAGTCGTCGATGATGCTGTACCAGCCGTAGAGGAACAGGGGCCCTCCGGCGAAGAAGTGGCCGAGACTCTTGATTCGGAAACGACGACATCAGTGGTCGATGCTGTTGATGATTCGACTGATGACACCACGCCTAAATCCATTGGTGAAGGTGTTTCATGGTCAGAGCCAGACGTGTTAGCGAACGATGTCTCATGGGACGATGACGAGATTGAACTTCTCGATTAGGCTGGGTGAATGCCGGCCAAGAGTGTCACAACACGGATGGTGTCAACCAAATCCTCGCTGACCCTCGCTCCCAAGATAACTTGGGCATCTGTGTCAAGGGCGCTCGTGAAGAGGTCGGCAACGGCGTCAACTTGTCCGATGGTCATGCCAAGCCCGCCTTCGACCTGAATGAGGCAACCCTTTGCGCCACCAACATCCATGGCCGCAAGCGGTGCTTTCAACGCTGCTTCCAGGATTCCTTTCGGGTCGTCAGGACGTCCGACGCCGACCAACATCGTGGCCTCGCCGGTTTGGTCGACAATGGCTCGCAAATCCATCAAATCGAGGTTTATCAGCCCCATTCTCATCAACGTACGGACCAAACCGTCCACCAAATCTTCAATCCACTCGGCTCCCATTTGCCATAGCTGTCCTTTTTCCCTCGCTTGACGGGCGAGTCGGTCCAACGAGAGCCGAACGGTGATGTGAGCGGTGTGCTCAAGGCGCTCCAATCCTTCGAGGGCGATCTCCATTCGTGTGGGCTGACTCTCGAAAGGTAAGCCTGCAACGGCGAGGACAATCGCTCCTGATTGGCGTGCCTGGCGAGCAAATTCGTGGGCTGCTCCGGTTCCCACGCCACCGCCAAGGCCCGTGAGGAGGATCACGAGTTCGGTCTTACCAAGCAGTTGATTGGTGATGGTGCTTAACCCTCGCATTCGTTGTTCAGCGAGCGGAGGTAAGGCGGCGCAACCTACGCTGTCCAATGCATGTCCAAGGCGAAGCACATGGACTTCATCTCCCGATTGGAAACTGGAATCGTCGGCATCGATGAGCACCAAGTGGGCGCTTCCAAGGCATTTTTGATGCGCTTGATGGGCCCATGAGCATCCGATGCCGCCGACTCCGGCAATCAGAATGTTGGAGGACTCCATGGTGGCTACGGTGTGTGCCATCTCAATGAACTTTGGTGTGTTCAATCAGTCGATGTAGCGCAGGTATCGGCGTCGTGCGTCTCTTGCCCAAGCGTTGTCGGGTTCGAGGGCCAAGACGCGATCGTAATAGTCGACGGCGGTCTTGAATTCTGACAAATGGCGACCGTACATATGTCCAAGGTTTGAGAGGACGGGTATGCATTCGGGTTCTTCATTCAACATGCTCAGCAGGATTTCTTCTGCTCTACCGAGGGAGCCCTTGAGCATCAAGTCTTCTGCTTCGTCGAGCTGCTGCAACTGTTGTTCTGAGAGGTTGTAGGTGTTATCGAATGTGTAGTTGGTCATGGTCCTCGGTTCACTCGAACACCCTCAAATTGATGAACTCTTCCTTGGAGATTTGTACCTCGAACAAGGTGATAAATACATGGCCAAAAATCTCTCAAAAAACGCAACACTGCGCCGCACCTAAAGTGGCGATTTGCTGACAATGTTTAAGGAGTCCTTGCAGGTCGCAAAGACTGCAAGGGTGAGACTATGCACAGATCTACTCGTTCGACGCGTACAGCCCTCTTGGCCTTGGTCGGGGTACTGCTGCTGCTTCCGGCGCTGGCATCGTCCTACCACGGCGGCATCGGAGGGCCCCAATCTCATCAAGGCTCAACTGGACAAGTTGACATTGACGATGTGGCCAAATCCGGCTGTCTTTGCCACAACGAGGTCGCCGACAACGCTGTTCAAGTGATTCTCGTCGATGTTCCGTTCGCTTATGTCGCTGGAGAGACCTACACGCTTCACCTTCAATTGATTGGAGGCCCCCCTGCGACGGGCACCTACACTGCTGGTTTCTCCATGCGGGTTTCTCTAGGCTCCCTGGCGAGTGACATGGCTCAAAACTGGGAGATTGACGGCACGCTCGATGAGCAAACCTTGACTCACACCGAGGCATCATCTGCCAACGAAGAGCGGTCTTGGGTATTCGACTGGACGGCCCCTGAGGCCGAATCCGGCACAGTTAACTTCTGGATTGTTGGAAACTCAGTCAACGGTGATCAAGTCCCTGGAGTGGAAGACCGCTGGAATCAACTCAACTTTGCGCTGAACGAAGGCGACGAAGCCTCTGCCGCCATGGGCACCCGAACCCTCTTCGCAGGCGATGGCAACGTAAGCCCTCCTGAACCAGCTCATCATGGGGTTGACCTCCATCACATGGGGGCAAAACTTCGTGCGCACTGGCTGGGCCTGCTCGGCTTCGGTGCGGTGATTGGTGTTGTTATCTTTGCCGGCCTCCTGCTCCGGTATGGTTTCTCAACCTCCTACAAAGGTCGTAGTAATCAACTGCGTCTACGATACAAACTCATGCGACGAGGTGATCAATGATGGACGACACAATCACGGCCTTGCTTCGAGGTGTCGCTGACGGCAGCATTGCCGTTGACGATGCAAGGACTGCTCTTGAGGGGGCGGAACTTACGGAAGAAGAGATGGCAACGGCGATCGACCACGGTGTGTTCAATGTGGCCGAACCGGGAACCATCGTCAGCGCATCCTTGGCACCATCCGGAGCCTCATACCTCACAATGTTCTTCCTCGCTTGGGGATTGTTCTGGATTTGCTACTGGAGTTTCTCCATGATTTACGGTTTGGCCAAAGGTTGGGACCAACAACAACTCTCTTTCCATCTCGCCATGACCATGACCACCCTCATCATGATCGGAATTATCTACCTGAAATTCATCCTTCCAGACACAATCATCGTGAAACATGCTCAAAACAAATTCATCCCAGAACACCAGAAAGACTGGCGGGAGTACAAGTGGTGAGGCGAAATGGCACGTGAATACGAACTCAAACCCGCTCCCTCCGATGCGGCCGACAGCTTGGGCATCGGAACGACGTCCATCAACCGCCGCCAATTTCTTCGCTACGGCTTCAATACCGCCGCTGGTGTGTTGACGGCCTCCATTGGCATGCTCGGGTTTGCCGCAATTCTCCTTCCCCCGGGTGGGGGTGGTGGTGGCGACTTGGCCGTTCAATTTTGGGCCAAAGGCCGTGAGGATGAGGCATGGTATGGTGCGAAGCACTTGCAGCCCATGACCAAAGCTGACTTTGAAGCCGAGGCTGCGAGCTCCTCCACAGGCACCGCTGGTGCCGCCGGAGTTTGGAACGGTGTACCGGTTGTCGTCAACTACGTCACCCACTCAAAATACGCAAACACTCCTGAATCCAATGGCAAGGCCCGCTTCCAATTCATGGAAGGCTACGACGAGACCGGACGTTATGTCGGCCATTTCGATGACCTTGCTGACCTCGATCCACGTCTGATGCCCTCGGAAGACCTCGTGATGGTCTTCGGACGCTGCACGCATCTTTGCTGCATTCCAGGTTGGCAACTCGTTTCCAATTCTTTCACAGAAGACTCTTGGACGCCAGGTGGTGGCGATGATGGTGGCACGAAGATGTTCTGCATTTGCCACTCGTCCCGCTTCGACCCAACTGCTCTTGAGATGAACACCAACCGGAACCGCTCGAATGGAGCCACCTTCAACTACGCTGGCATTCGCCGGGCCGGTGGTCCTGCGCCTGTTGGACTTCCCATCATTCCAATTCAACTGAACGGTGGCATCATTGAAGGTCTGGCCGACTATGTGGATTGGTACACATACTGCGATTGAGGTGATACGATGACGACAATGTTCTGGATTCTGTGGTTCTTCATCGCCTTCCTGGTGTTGCTTGTGGCCTTCACCCTTCGCAAGGAGAACGAAGAAATGCCCCGAAGAGACATTCTTCGAGCGGTTGAATCAACCGGCAAAATGGGCGTTGCTGAGCGTTCGTTCCTGTGGGTCTTTTCATGGCTTGACACCCGCTTCCGCCTCCAAGATTACTGGAACATGTCCAAGGGTGCTTACTACAACATGCACCGGCAAATGCCACTTACTCACGCTGAGAAGTATAAACTCCGAATCATTTGGTATTGGTATCCACTTTACTGCCTTGGCGGTATTTCCTTCCTTTCCTTCATCATCCTCGTCATCACGGGAACAGTGCTTGGTATCTATTACGTGCCCGGTGGAGAAGGAGACCCATCCCCTGCCTACGCCAGCATGCAGTACATCATGACCGAATTGCCCTTTGGATACATCCTTCGAGCGGTTCACCATTGGACGACCCACTTCATGGTGGCCAGCGTCTTCCTTCACATGTGCCGTGTTTACTTCACAGGTGCTTACCGAAACCCACGTGAGCTTAACTGGCTCATCGGCGTGGCGTTGATGGCGCTAACGATCGTCTTCGGTTACTCCGGATACCTTCTGCCATGGGACAGCCTGGCCTACGGGGCAGCTATCATCGGCATCAACCTCGCCAATTCAAGCCCGTTGATCGGAAAGTACATCGCCACCTTGTTGTTTTCAGGCTCTGAATTAACCCCGCTTACAGTGACACGGATGTATTTCATTCACGTGTTCATTCTGCCCGTGATTGTGACGACGCTCATCATCATTCACTTGTTCATCGTTTGGGTTCAAGGTATCGCGGAGCCGCATTGATAAAGGGGGAGAGAGAATGGGACTGATTGATAATTTTGGCAGAGTTGCCTCCATGTATATGGAGGAAAAAGAAAACCTCCAGAAGGCAGAAGAGAAGCGTAAGCGAACGCGAACGGGTCACGGTTTTTGGCCCCATGAAGTGCTGCGCGATAGCATTATCTTCGCTTCGATGCTTTCCATCTTGTTGTTTTACGCATGGCTGATTCCACCACCGCTTCACGGTGCAGCTGATCCCTACGCACAAGCTGGATTCGTGTTCCCTGACTGGTACGTGTTGTTCTCATACGGTTACCTGCGATGGGGTGAATACCTGCCACAGTTTGTTGTTCCAACGGGATTTGTTGGCGAAATTGTTGGCCAGCCCATGTTTCCCTGGAACGCTGCTTGGTGGGGCGCTGCTCTGACCGGCATCCCTGTTGGTATTCTCGCTCTACCACCCTTCCTCGGAGGACGTGAGAAGCGTCCCGTGGAAGACCCTTGGTTTGCGGCCGCTGGTGCTGTTTATTTGGCCCACATCTGGTTTATCTCGGTGTTTTCCATCAACATCTTCCTTGAGTTGTACGGGAAGAACCGTTCGGACTTCTGTAAACTGGATTCACATGGCGATCTGTTGTGTGGAACGCGTGAGCCTTGGATAGCGGAAGTGTTCAACTCGATACCGTGGGTCATGACTGGTGTGTTGATGTGGATATGTGTCTACTTCATCGGTCGAGGTTTGCTCATCAAGGCATGGGGAACAGGGTTTACCCTTGCAAAGAGCCGCCAATTGTTGGTTGGCGCCCTCATTCTCTCTTCAGCCGCTACCGTGGCGACCTTCGACACCTACGACAAAGGATTCTGGGACGCAAAAGGTCTGCTCACAATCAAAGATTACGGTGAATTGGAGGCCATGAGAACACAGCCAAGCGACGTTCACGTTCACGATGTTAACGAATTCACCGATGACCGCGGATGGTCAGAGACCGGGATGGTCCCTACCACGGCTTGGCTAGGATGGAACATTTACCAGCCTGCCCGCTACATTCTGACGGACTTTAACGATGCCAATGGCCATCAAGATGCGGCCAACGGCATCAATGCCGCCGCAGGAAGTGCGACCTTTAACGGCGGAGATGGGTTTACAGCAACCGGTTCGTTTACCATCACCGAAGATACAACCTACTTCCCAGAAGGCCACCCAGAAGAAGTGAGCACACTCACCACGGACTTGGCGTGTGAATTCCGTTCCAGCGAGCGGAAGATCAACGACGTTTCTACTCAGGACATGGTTGCAACAACCCTAACTGTCACCGACGCCAATGGAAAGGAGTTGGTCTCCTTTGCCAACTGTGAAGGCGCTACCGTTGAGATGTCTGTCGGCACCTACGATTACACCTACGAGGTCGTTGCGAGTGGTGCTCT
>Ga0181379_1000714_pt1 | contig 16007 bp, 25 predicted proteins | sample 2SPOviralmetaG_FD_130115 | JGI IMG/M metagenome (GOLD analysis project Ga0181379, IMG submission 130115) | Marine viral communities from the oligotrophic San Pedro Time Series (SPOT) site, San Pedro Channel, CA, USA - 2 SPOT_SRF_2009-07-10 | ecosystem: Environmental > Aquatic > Marine > Strait... | reverse complement strand
GTTGATACTGATACTATCATGAAAGATATCTTAGGTATCGTATGTGATCGTCAAGAGAAAGCACATGCTGAATATCATAGATTAGAAGAACTAGAAATGAAACTCGATTTTAGAGACTAACATTTTATCTACTCAATACAGACTTAGACTAGAGTTTATCTGTAAAAAGATCGCTAACAAAGAAGAAGTAAAACTAGAGGACATGATCTGGGCAGAAAAACTTGCCAAGTCACATACAACTGCAAGAGACTGGTTGAAGCAGGCACGTCGTCAGGCAGCACAGGACATCCAGGAAGGTAGTATAGATGACTTTATGAATAAGATGGGTCTAGGAGATCCAGACCCCTCTAATCACCGCACAAGGTTTGATGGGGCGGATGATATTAAAGATTGGTTTCAACAAGATAAACCTGATGACTGGAGGCAACGTGACTAAAACTGAATGCAAGGAGAAAATTCTCAAGCATGTTAATACACAATTAAATAAATTAAATGCAGAACAATTGAATAAACTTGTCGTAAAACATACAGTCAAGAAACGCAAAACTAAAAAATGAAAAGTGATTATGTTTGTGTCTGTACATGGGATCCTATTTACGAGATGATGCGCTATCGTTGGGTACACAAGTCAGAAAAGAATCCTGTGCAATTTGTAAAAAACCTCAACCCTACTGAGATAGAACTATGAGTAGTAAGATGATGTTCTTGGTTGATGCTGGTAATGGTAGATGCATCACTCATGATGGATACATTCAACTTGGTAGTTTTGGTCATACTGTAGAGAAACATCTTGAGTTATGTCCTGAACAAGAATGGCAAGTTACCTACTGGATGCCTGATCCATTCCGTATCAGATACCCACGACCAAACTATCAGCATACAATGAAGGCGAACGAGGGTTCACCTAGAACTGATAATGCTGGTGATAGTCGTCCTAGGGATTTTCCTAACCAAGCAACTGAAAGACTTGAGAGAACACTATGAATGAAATTAAGATTACTCCTCAAACATATATTGATATGAATAAGGAGTTTGAAGAGGATGATATTCCTTTCCGAATTTCCATTCCTACACAGGAAGCAATCGATAAGTGGCAATCACAACCACCACAACATATTGGTGTTGTTCATAATGTTGATATGGTTGCTGATATGTGGGCAGAACACAATAGAATAGAGGAAGAACGTAAACTACAACTTGAACTTGACTTATGACTGATCATCGTTCTAAAAATGAGGAGAACTGGGAAAAAGCAACTAACAAAGTTATTGCTGATAACTTAGTTCAGAGTATTGAAAAACTTCTTAATGGGAAAGCTACCTACATAGAGTGTTGCGATAAGACAACACAACACAAGAAAATTGTAATCGAATACGATCACGAAAGAAAATGACTTGGTACGAGGAACAAATTTCTAACAGGAATTATCTATCCCCTGTTGGTTTCAAACTAATACTGGACAAATCTCCTAAGGCTGCATATCTGTGTCAGAGTGCCAACTTGCCAGAGATTAGTATTGGTGTGGCACAACAACCAACTCCATTCAAAAAGATTAATTTGGCTGGTGATGTTTCGTATGAAGATCTATCCATTTCATTTTTAGTAGATGAAGATCTTAGAAACTACCTAGAGATCCATAACTGGTTGAAGAGTATCTCTGCTGCAGAAAACTTCGACGACTATTACAATTGGAGACAGGAAAATAAGACAGTCGGGAACAAGACTATATACAGTGATGGTACATTGATTATCTACACTAGCAATTTACGTCCTAAGTATTTTGTCAAGTTTTCTGATATGTTCCCAGTATCACTTACTACATTACAATTTGATGCTGGCATAACTGATACCGAATATTTCACTGCTACGGTAAATTTTAAGTATACTATTTACAATATCAGTGATGCTAATGGAACTGATCTAACTTAACTTTATTTTTTTATATTATGAATCTTGATACACTTCAACAACAATGGGAAAAAGATTCCCCTATTGATGACACTCAACTAGACAAAGAGTCTATTGCTGTGCCAATGTTACATGCAAAATACTACAAATACTATAATGAGTTTCGTCTTATGAAAGAAGACGCAGAGATGAAACTCAAAGTTTTATACAAAAGTAAGTGGGAGTACTACCATGGTAAGTCTCCTGCAAAAGTATATGCAGAGACACCATTTGATCATAAAGTTCTTAAACAGGATATAAGCATTTACATTGATGCTGATGAAGAGGTGATTAAGGCGAGACTTAAAGTAAGGTATAACGAAATCATTCTAGAGTTTCTTGAGTCTGTATTAAAGACTATTGGTAACCGCACATTTCAAGTTAAAAATGCCATTGATTGGCGAAGGTTTACTGAAGGGGTATTATGACAGACATTGTTATCAAAAAGAAAAACGAGGTTTACATATCACTAAAGTGTGAACCTCATATCAAATATGAACTATCAGAATACTTCACCTTTGAAGTTCCTGAAGCTAAGTATTTAAAAAGACAAACACGTTACAAAGGATGGGATGGGAAGGTACGATTATTTTCTCCAGGTACTGGTGAAATTTACACTGGTTTGTATGATTATGTCACCGAGTTTGCTGCTGCTCGGGGATACACCTATGAGGTCGAAGAGAATGAATGGTATGGGTATCCAAAGGAACCTAAAGAATACGTTACTCCTGAGGCGATCGTTGGATGGGTCAAGAGTCTGGGGATCCCGTTTAAGGTAAGAGATTATCAATACAGGGCAATCTATGAAGCGTTGAAACATAATAGGAAACTGTTACTGTCACCAACATCTTCTGGTAAGTCATTAATGATTTACTGTATCGTCAGGTATCATGTTGCTGCAAACAATAAGATATTGATTGTTGTCCCTACTACTTCATTGGTAGAACAATTGTCAAAAGACTTTGAAGACTATGGATGGGATTCACAAAACAACGTCCATAAAATTTATGCTGGGTATGAAAAACTGACAGATAAACCTGTGGTAATTACTACATGGCAATCTGTCTACAAACAACCAAAGACTTTCTTTGATGCTTTTGATGTTGTCATCGGTGATGAAGCACATCTATTCAAAGCAAAGTCACTTACTAGTATCATGACAAAACTCAGAGACTGTAAGTATCGTATTGGTTTTACTGGAACTCTTGATGGTACACAGACTAATAGACTTGTGCTAGAAGGATTGTTTGGTGTTTGTACACAAGTAACAAAAACAAAAGACCTGATGACAAAAGGTCAGATTGCAGATCTACAGATTAGGATATTGGTATTGAAACATGAATACCAAATGTTTGAAACTTATCAAGATGAAATGGAGTACCTTGTTACTAATGAATCAAGGAACAATTACATTATGAAACTTGTAAGGGATCTATCTGGTAACACTCTTGTTCTATTCAACTACGTTGAAAAACATGGGGAGCCTCTTTTTGACCTTATAAATAGTAACATTGAAGGTAGAAAAGTTTTCTTTATCCACGGTGGCGTGGAGGTTGATGAACGTGAAGAGATTCGCGCTTTGACTGAGAAAGAAACTGATGCTGTTATTGTTGCATCTTATGGAACATTTTCCACAGGAATTAACATTAAGAACCTTCACAACGTTGTATTTGCTTCACCAAGTAAATCTAGAATTAGGAATCTGCAATCTATAGGTAGAGTTCTTAGAAAGGGTGAGAATAAATCGAAAGCAATTTTATATGATATTGCTGATGACATTTCTAGAAGTGGCAGACGAAACTATACTTTGAATCACTTGATCGAAAGAATCAAGGTTTACAAGCAAGAGAAGTTTGGCTACGAAATTATTGATGTAAAACTAAGGAATTAACACTTATGCTACGACACATTCGACCAGGCGAAGAAATAGTTGCTACAGTTAAATTGTTGAACGGAGAGGATGTGATTGGCAAGTGTATGGTTCTTCCTGAGAATGAAGAGAAGGAAGACACTACTTTAATGCTTGTTGTTGAAAATCCATGTCAAGCACAATTCGTTGAGAGTGAAGATTCAGAAGAAGATAACGAACGTTACAAAGTTGCGTTCTATCCTTGGGCTCCTTTTTCTGATGATGAGTTTACTGTATTCGATGATCAACATGTCCTCTCTCTTACACCACTCAAGGATGAATTCAAGGTAATGTACAATATGTACGTGGTAGGTAAACTGAGAGATAAATATCCAGACATTGAACCTTCAAAGAAGGCACCAAAAAAGATCTCAAAAGAACTGGGGTTTGTTGATAGTGTAGAAAATATGAGAAAGAAACTAGATGATCTATTCAATAAGTAATAAAGCTATACTGTATCTCTGAACCTTAGCAGAGTTATTATAATGAAAATTGATCCTCATGTCAAGCCATATTGACAAATTAGGAGTTTTCTGTTATCATATAAACATGATCAGTAACATAACATGGCACCGAAAAAACATCACTACATTAACAACAAAGAATTCTTAGCCGCTCTTATTGTTTTTCGAGAGAAAGTCGCTTTAGCAAAAGAAAAAGGAGAACCTAGGCCTAGGATCAGTGAGTACATCGGTAAATGTTTTCTTGATATTGCAAACCATCTATCATTCAAACCAAACTTTATCAACTACATGTATAAAGATGATATGATTCATGATGGAGTAGAGAACTGTTTAATTTATATTGATAACTTTGATCCAGAGAAATCAAAGAATCCTTTTGCATACTTCACAACTATTATCTACTACGCTTTTCTACGACGCATTCAAAAAGAAAAGAAACAAATGGAAGTAAAGAATAAAATTCTTGAAAGATCTGACTTTGATGAAATCCTATCACTGGAAGATAGGGACCGTGCTAATGATATGAGTTATATTAAGTCCCGTGTTCAAACTCAAATGAAAGATGGCTAAAATTTTATTAATTACTGATCAACATTTTGGAGTTAGAAATGATTCGTTAGTGTTCTCTACTTTCTACAGAGAGTTTTATACTAACGTTGTCATTCCATTTATCAAAAAATCTAAGATCAAACATGTGATTGCTCTTGGTGATACTTTTGATAGAAGAAAGAGTATTAATTTTAATTCTTTGGACTTAGCCAAAGACATGTGGTTTACTCCTCTGCATGAATTGGGTGTGAAACTTACAATGCTTGTAGGTAATCATGACATCTATTATAAAAATACAATTCGTATCAATGCACCACAACTTCTTTTAGGTGAGTATGATAACATTAATATCATCAACGAACCACAGGATGTTAATGTTGCTGGACTTGATATCTTCATGACTCCTTGGATCTGTGATGAGAATCGTGCAGAAGTTCTTTCAAAAGCAGAATCTACTGAGTGTAAAATATGCATGGGTCACTTTGAGTTTAATGGATTCGAGGCTCACCCTGGTCATGTAATGGATCATGGTGCAGACCACAAAGACTTTGCAAAGTTTGATAAAGTTTTCTCTGGTCATTATCACTCAAGGTCAGCTAAAGATAATGTTCAATACCTAGGAAATCCATATCAGTTATACTGGAATGATTATGATTCTAGAAGAGGATTTACTGTACTAGATACAAAAGACTCGACTACCAAATTTTATAGAAACCCCTATAAAATGTTTAACAAGATTTTCTATACCGATGATATTGTGATAGAAAATATTTCTGACTATGAAGGCAAGTACGTTAAACTGATCGTAGAAGATCGTGAAGACCATGTTAAGTTTGACAAAATAGTCAAGTCGTTGTATGATGTAGGTGTAGCAGATCTTAAAATTGTAGAAGATCTCTCAGTAGAACTCGAAGGAAACTTGGAGTTGGAAACTGAAGACACACTTACCCTGCTTGAACAATACGTTGATGAAACGGACTTTTCTGATAAGTTAAATATTAAGAAGATTCTTAAATCTTTGTACACAGAAGCATGTAGTCTCTAATGTATATTCTAAATGCAACAACAAAACGTGGGGTGTATGCCGTCAGTAATAAGAAAAGTAAAAAAAGAACTGTTCTTATTTGGGAGGACATGGATGATGCTGAACGATACAAATATTTACTAGACGCTAATGGATTTGACGATGAGTTAGAAGTAACAGAAGTAGATGAAGAAATGATAGTTCGTAATTGCGAAGCGTTCAATTACGAGTATTCAATTATTGACAAGAACAATTTTGTAGTCCCACTAAACTATGATCATCTTTAATAAGATTAGATGGAAGAACTTTCTAAGCACGGGTAACCAGTTTACAGAAATTCAACTGGACAAAAACTCTGCTACCTTGATTCAAGGATCTAATGGTGCAGGTAAGTCAACAATGCTTGACGCTCTTTGTTTTGGTTTGTTTAATAAACCTTTTCGTAAAATTAATAAACCACAACTAGTAAATACTATCAATGAAAAAGATTGTGTAGTTGAAATTGAATTTACTATAGGCAACGTTGAGTTTAAAGTTGTCCGATCTATTAAACCTAATAGCTTTGAGATATATGAAAATGGACACTTGGTGGATCAGGAATCAGCAAATAGAGATTACCAAAAGTATCTTGAACAAACAATCCTCAAGATTAACTACAAGTCTTTTACACAAGTCGTCATCTTGGGAAGCTCAACGTTTGTACCGTTCATGCAATTGCCAGCGTCTCATAGAAGAGAAGTAATCGAAGACCTGTTAGACATTGGTATCTTCTCTCGTATGAATGCCCTATTGAAAGATAGGATCAAAGATGTTAGAGATGAACTGAGAGACTGTGATCATAGTGTTAGTCTTGCAGAACAAAAATATGATTTGCAAAAAAATAATATTACAAGCCTTGAGAAAGTTAATGCAAACTTTGACAATCAATTAGTAACAAGGTATGAGACTAATGAGAAAGAGATTGACTCGATCTATCTTGAGGTTCAATCAAAGCAAAGTCGTACAGAAGAACTAGTTAATCTCACTTCAGGTCAAGAACAGATTGAGAAAAAGTTTGAATCTCTTAAAGAGATTAATTCTAAACTAAAACATAAATCAAATACAGTAGACAGAGAACTTCAGTTCTTTACTAATCATGATTCATGTCCTACCTGCCAACAGGTAATCTCCTCAGATCTAAAAAATTCTAAGACTGGTAGTTTGTCTTCAAAGAAAGCAGAACTAAAAGAAGGATTTGATCAGATGAGTACACACATCAAGTCAATGCAAGAGACTGTAAATACTCTTCGATCATATAACTCAGAAATTGCTGAACTGAATTATGAGATACAATCTCTTCACAAGAGAGAACGTCGCCTGACAAAACAACAGATGGAGATTGTTAGTCAACGTAATGCAGAGAAACCAGATTTAGATAAAGAGTATACTAAACTAAAAACTAATCTTGCAGATCTAGAAAAGAAACAAAGTGATTGTTCTTCTGTAAGGAATCAACAGAATCAGTTTAAGATTATTTCTAATCTACTGAAAGACGGCGGTATCAAAAGTCAGATTATCAAAAAATATATTCCAGTTATTAATAAGTTAATAAATAAATACTTGACGAGTATGGACTTCTATGTCAATTTCACTCTTGACGAGGAGTTCAATGAAGTTATTAAGTCTAGATTTAGAGACGAGTTTTCTTATGCTTCCTTCTCAGAAGGAGAGAAACAAAAGATCGATCTCTCATTATTGTTTACTTGGAGAGAAGTTGCTAAACTGAAGAACTCAGTTTCAACTAATTTACTTATCCTTGATGAAGTTTTTGATAGTTCTCTTGATACTGCTGGTACAGAAGAACTCTTAAAGATTCTCAAAGATGTTTCTAGTAATACAAACGTCTTTGTAATCTCCCATAAAGGCGAGATTCTCTCAGAGAGGTTTCCCCATCAGATCAGATTTGATAAGGTATCTGATTTCTCCAAGTGTGTTGATGTGACATAAATTTGACTGGACCCCTTGACTAGCAGGGGGTCCTGTTGTAGTATAGGTGCATACCAACGGAGGTCAGATGTCCAAGCAGCAGATCCAGGGAAACCTTGCTCGTCTTCTCGCAACCGAGAACTTGACAGTGGAGCATCGTAAAATTCCTACTGCATACTTTGATCTGGAAAAACGTCTCTTGGCTCTTCCTATCTGGAAAGAGATGAGTGATTGTGTTTATACGATGTTGGTAGGACATGAGATCGGACATGCTTTGTACAGCCCAGTTGATGAATGGGTTGATGCAGACGTTAGCTGTCCTAAAAGTTTCCTGAACATCATTGAAGATGCTCGTATTGAGAAACTTGTTAAGCGACGTTATCCTGGTCTCAAGTCGCAGTTCTTTGGTGGTTACAAAGAACTATATGAGAAAGACTTCTTTGAAGTTGCAGATTTGAATCTGAACAAACTTGCGTTGATTGACCGTATCAATCTGTACTTCAAAATTGGGTCCTCTATACGAATCCCCTTTGATGATAGTGAGATGGTTTGGATTGACCGTATCAGTGTTGCAGAGACCTGGCAAGAAGTTGTAGACATCGCTAATGACCTTTACGGTTCAGTGTCTACAAAGACTCCAGATACTAAACCTGTACCTAATGATACATCAGTCAATGAACAACCATCACCTTCAGATACTGTAGTAGATCCTGGTTCAAGTACGCCTCCATCTAGTGAGGTTGATAGTGAACGGGAAAAACAATCTGAAGATAGTAATGATCCATCAGATCTTGATACTCCAAGTTATAGTATGGATCAACTTACTTCTGTCACTGAAGAAGCTCTAAGTCGTAATCAACAAGACTTGATTGATGAGTATTCAGTTGAGAATTGTTATTTAGAACTTCCCCAACTAAATCTGAAGAACATTGTTATTCCCTCTGACAAAATCATTGAGCATTTAAACGAATGGTCTAATGATCAATCAGATAGTTGGATGGTCAAAGAAGGACAACCACGATGGGAAGCACGGTATCGTTCTTATAAGAAGGAGTCTATTCAAGAAGTAAATTATATGGTGAAGGAGTTTGAGATGAAGAAGTCGGCAGATATGTATCGCCGTTCTTCTACTTCTAAGACTGGTGTTCTTGATACCAATAAACTTCACACATATATGTTCAATGAGGATATCTTTAAGAAAGTTACTTCTGTAACTGAAGGTAAAAATCATGGACTAGTATTCTATCTTGATTGGTCTGGATCGATGGCACGATCCATGGAGAAGACTATTCGTCAAATGTATTCTCTGATTTGGTTCTGTCAAAAAATACAGATTCCTTTCAGAGTCTATGCATTTACTAACTCTTATATTGACAACGAACCGATTGAACATGAAGACATGTTCACTTCTGTCAAAGAAAATGATCTTGACTTCTGTAGGAACTTTCGATTGATGGAACTTCTTTCATCTAAAATGAGTGCCCGAGTTCTAGATCATCAGATGGATTTAGTCTATCGCCAAGCATGTTCTTTCTGTTCATATGGAACTTGTGCAGTTCAAATGAATCTAGGTGGCACTCCTTTGATTGAAGCAGTTGGATCTGTTCCACAGATTCTTGATCTATTCAATCGCCAAGAGAAAGTTCAGAAGTCTAATGTCATTTTCTTGACTGATGGCGAAGGTGGTGGTATGCAGAAGATTGGATACTATTGTGGAAAGATTTGTAGTATGAGTACATGGTATCAGAACTCAAACTTTATCATGCGTGATCGTAAAAAATCTGTGACTCAAAAAATGAGTCATCGTAATCGTGAACGTGTAAACATTGACATGGTTAACTTTGTAAACAAAATTGTTAATGCAAATATTGTTTGCTTTAGGATTACTGAGAAGAGAGATCTAAACAGTTATGTTAGTCGTATAACTGATGCTGCTTTTACTACAGATGTTATCAACGCAACTTGGAAAAAAGAAGGTCATTTCATTCTCAGTGGATATGGATTCAATGAATTCTATCTAGTCAGTTCGGGGTCTCTTGATGAGACAGATGATTTTACTGCCGAGTCTGATGACAAGATCTATTCCAAACGTGAGATCCTGACAAAATTCAGGAAACATATGGGTAAGCGTCGGACCAATAAGACGATCTTATCGAAATTCGTTTCGCAAATCGCTTGACACCTCAGTCCCTTTCCTCTATAATATATACATGTTCAACGAACAACACGACACCATGAAGACCTTTGAGATCACCGCAATCCGTAACCGCTTTGGGGATGAAGTTTCTACTGATCAAGTTCGTCAGTATGCATCCGACTCTGGAGTGTCTTATCCAACTGCAGTAAAACGACTTGCTCAATACAAGGTCGGTCGCGGCAAGTGGGATCTTGCAATACTGGATCAGTTGGAACAACAGATGACAAATACTTCTAATGAAGAAATTGCAGGTGTCGTTCCACAGATCGATGACAATTTTGTACCTTTTGGTAACTTCAAAGATGTAAAGAAGATTATTGCATCTAAACAATTCTACCCAATGTTTATTACAGGTCTTAGTGGAAATGGAAAAACCCTCAGTGTCGAACAATCCTGTGCCCAACTCGGACGAGAACTTATCCGAGTCAACATCACCATCGAAACCGATGAAGACGACCTCATCGGTGGCTTCCGTTTGGTTGACGGTAATACTAGTTGGCATAACGGCCCAGTTGTTTCTGCACTTGAGCGTGGCGGAGTTTTGCTTCTCGACGAGATTGATCTCGCCTCGAACAAGATCCTTTGTCTGCAATCTGTACTCGAAGGGAAAGGACTCTACATCAAAAAAACAGGTAGATTCGTGGCTCCAGCTCCAGGGTTTACGGTGGTCGCTACAGCAAATACTAAGGGAAAAGGATCCGAGGATGGAAGGTTCATCGGAACAAATGTTCTGAACGAAGCCTTCCTTGAACGATTCCCAATTACCTTTGAGCAAGAGTATCCTACCAATGCACAAGAGGTGAAGATGATGAATAAGATCTCTAGTGACACAGACTTCAATCAACGTCTTTGTGACTGGTCTGAGGGTATTCGTAAGACCTTCTATGATGGTGGTATGGATGAACTCATCTCTACCCGTCGTCTAGTGCATATTGTTCAAGCGTATAAGATCTTTGGTGATAAAATGAAAGCAATTGAAATGTGTGTTAACCGATTTGATGAAGATACCAAACAATCTTTTCTGCAACTCTATGCAGCCCTTGATGAAAACCTTGCATCGAAAGAGGAGAATGATACTGAAACCTGATACTATTGCTGCAACCACTATGGGTACAGTCAAAATTCTAAACTGTACCTATAGAAATGGCCAGACAATATACACTGTTGTCACAGTTGACAATGAGATAACTACGTGTTATCATAAACAAATTCGTTATGTAATGGGAGCCTAATGGCCAAAAAATACAATGAAGATGCTCTGTTAAAGGAGCTCAGTGATTACATTGCTGGAACTTATGGACAACATTATTCTGCTGGTAACGACAGTATTCAAACGTTAGATCTGATTGAAGCATGTGGAGATGCTGAGGCATTCTGCCGTAGTAACATCTTGAAGTATGCTTCACGATATGATCGTAAAGGCACTGCCCGTCGTGATATCATTAAGATCCTTCACTACGCATTGCTTCTACTCCACTTCTCTGACAAGTCAAACACTACTGAAAGCTACCCTCAATGAATATGAACATTTCTTCTACTACTATCAACGCTCTCAAGAACTTCTCTGCAATCAACAAATCTATTGTCATCAAACCTGGCAATGAGATCAGTACTCTTGCAGTGACAAAGAACATTCTTGCCAGTATGACAACTCAGGAGACTTTTGATAGTCAAGTTTCCATCTATGACCTTGGTGAGTTTCTAGGTGTGATTGGACTCTTCAAAAATCCTGACTTTGATTTCTCTAACAGAGGTTATTGTTTGATCAAAGAAACTGGTTCTCGTACTCGCACCAAATATTTTTATGCTGATCCGTCTGTCATCACATCGCCTCCAGAAAAGAAAGTTGAAATGCCTTCTGTTGATGTTGTGTTCGATATTACTGACGGTCAGTTGATTGCCCTGCAACGTGCTGCTGTTGTCTATCGTGTAGATGACCTCTCTGTGGTCGGTAACGGTGAAGAAATCGAACTGGTGGTACGTGACCGCAAGAATGATACTTCTAACGTCTTCTCGGTCCAGGTAGGTGAGACTGAGGATATTTTCTGTTTCAACCTCAAGGTAGAGAATCTGAAACTTTTGCCTGGTGACTACAATGTTCAGATGAGTAAGTCAAATGTTTCACTGTTTACAAATCGATTGAATAGTGTAGAATACTTTATTGCTTGCGAGCCTGATTCCTCTTTTGAATAGAGATTGGAAATGTAGATATCGATTGCCTGGATCCACCAAGTATTATTACAAGGTGATCCATGCACTTTATCAACATGAGGCGAAGAAAATTTTTGAATCAGAGATGCCTAGTGCAACTCTTTGTGGTAACCCTACTCCCCTATAATTATGCGTGATGACTTTCTCTGGGTTGAAAAGTATCGACCCAAGTCTATTGAAGATTGTATTCTACCAGATAAAACTAAAACAGTATTTCAAAATTTTGTAAAGAATGGAGAGATCCCTAATCTATTGTTATCTGGTCCTCCTGGTATTGGTAAGACCACTGTAGCTAAAGCACTTTGCCATGAAATTAAGGCCGACTATTATGTCATCAACGGATCCGATGAAGGAAGATTCCTCGATACTGTCCGAAACCATGCGAAATCTTTCGCTTCGACCATCTCACTTACGTCATCTGCTAAACACAAAGTCATCATCATTGATGAAGCTGACAACACAACCAATGATGTACAACTCCTCTTACGGGCGTCTATTGAGGAGTTCTCTAAAAATTGCAGATTCATCTTCACCTGCAATTATAGAAACAAAATCATCGAACCCTTGCACAGTCGATGTTCTTGCATCGACTTCACTCTCAAAGGAAAAGAGCGCGCTGTACTCGCAGGCAGTTTCTTTGGAAGAGTTCAACAAATCTTGGATCAGGAAAGCGTTGGATACGACCAAAAAGTACTTGCGGAGATCATCAACAAATACTTCCCAGACTGGAGAAGAGTCCTAAACGAACTGCAGAGGTATTCTGCAGGTGGTACAATCGACTCTGGCATCCTTTCTGATGTCAGTGCAGTACAAACCAAGTCCCTCATGGATGCACTCCGTAAGAGGGAGTTCCCCACCGTTCGTAAGTGGGTGGTACAAAACCTAGACAACGACCCTACGAGCGTTCTCAGGTCCATCTACGACTCTCTGTATACAGAGATGGAAGGACCATCCATCGCCAATGCAGTTCTGATCATTGCTAAATATCAGTATCAGTCTGCCTTTGCTGCTGATCAGGAGATCAATCTCCTTGCGTGTCTAACAGAGATTATGGTGGAGTGTCAGTTCAAATGATGTTGACTAGTGACGAAGCGAGATATGCCTCTAATATTTTTATCAATTACTTTGAGAACTTTGATCGTATTGACGATTACTTTCGTGAAGTAAAACTAGATCGTATGTCTAAGGTTCCTGCATCTCTCCCTGGATATGGTCCAGAGGATGATATGTTCTGTGAATTTGACATGCATCCAGAAGATATGGATTTTGTTGTTTGTGAGATGGACAATGAAGTTTATAAAAACTATCTTGAACTGACTGCCTCTCATGTAATTGAGGATAGTATTCCAGGCAAGACTTTGAAGTGGGTTGTAAAGGAAAGAAATACTAATAAAATTGTTGGATTCATTCGATTTGGTTCACCAGTGATCAACTCTAAACCTAGGAATGAGTTCCTTGGTAGATTGCCTGATCTTACTAGGTTCAATCGTCATGTCATCATGGGATTTATTATTGTCCCTACACAACCATTTGGGTTTAACTATCTTGGTGGTAAACTCCTTGCTCTTATGTGTTGTTCTCATGAAGCAAGAGAGAAACTGAATCAAAAATACAACACTGACATTTGTCTTTTTGAGACTACATCTCTATATGGTTCTAGTAAATCATCATCTCAGTATGATGGTCTCAAACCATACATGAGATTCAAAGGATTGACTGACAGTAACTTTGTTCCATTGATACATGATGATCTGTTTGCAGACCTAGATGATTGGTTCAGGGCAAGAAACAATAACAAGACAATTGTTAAGGAAGGTGCTTCCAGTCGCAAACTGAAGACACAACAAAAGATGATTGCTCTAATCAAATCTACATTGAAAGATACTGACCTAGATCAACACTCTGAATTCCTAAAGATTCTGACTAAAGCATTGAGTCTTACTGAAAGAAAGAGATTCTACATGTCTGACTATGGATTCTCTAACGTCAGAGAAGTTATCAATGGACAAGAAGAAACTCTAATCAAGAATCCACAGAACTTTGACAAGTTCTATATGGAAAACATTGTTGAGTGGTGGAAGAAAAAGGCTTCTAAGCGTTATGAATCCTTGAAGTCTGATAATAGGTTGCGTACAGAACTAGAAGTTTGGTCCAAGAATTCTACAATTGATATTATCAGATGATAAACACTTCATGGGATGAGGCGATTAGCCATGGGTAAACACTTCATACTTAATCTTTACCAGTGTGATCCAGAGTTACTTAATAACCCTCAGTATATCTGTAGGATGCTAGAGGTTGCTGCAGAGAGATCAGGTGCAACTGTTTTGCAGACCATCTGGCATCAGTTTAAACCTCAAGGAGTCACTGCTATAACCATGTTGTCAGAGAGTCATATCTCTATTCACACATGGCCTGAGAAGGGTACTGCTGCATGTGACATCTATACCTGTGGAGATTGTGATCCACAATCTGGTGGATTTTATATTAAAGATTCTTTGCTATCAAAAGATAGTACTGTCGTTTACATTGATCGTGAGTAATTATGGAACTGAAAGACTGGTTGAATAGTATCAACATCTCCAAAATCAACATACTTGATGAGTATCCTCTCTCTGAGAAGGAGTATCCACCATACGTTATTAACAAATGTCTAGCAGGACATATGGATACAATTTTGTTTGCCAATGAAATGAATGTCACCCACTACCTTGATAAGAGGTTGCAGTATGACTTTTTTATAAATAGTATCAAACCTAAGAAGAGATTTTCTCCTTGGTTGAAAAAAGATAAATTTGATGATCTAGAAGTAGTAAAAAAATACTACGGATATAGTAATGATAAAGCCAGAGCCGCGCTCAGGATTTTGACTGAAGATCAACTACAACATATGGCGACTAAATTAAACCAAGGTGGTAAAACATGACATTAATTGCTGGTGAATCTACTTTTGTTTGGACCCCCGAACAAATGGTAGAAGTGGTTCTTAAAGAACCTGACGACTTTCTAAAAGTTCGTGAGACTCTGACTCGTATTGGTGTCGCTTCTCGAAAAGAAAAAAAACTATACCAATCCTGCCACATCCTCCACAAGCAGGGAAAGTATTACATTGTACATTTCAAGGAACTGTTTGCTCTTGACGGTAAGAAGGCAAACCTTTCTTTGAATGATGTTCAACGCAGAAATAGAATTGTTCAACTCCTATCCGACTGGGGATTGATTACAGTTATTAATACAGATAAGATTGAAGATGTATCTCCTCTGAGTCAGATTAAGATCCTTGGATATTCTGAAAAAACTGAGTGGATACTAGAGGCCAAATATAACATTGGTAAGAAAAAGACGACTCCAGAAACTCCATCGGCATAAATAATTGTGCCTTTAAAACTCTTTAAAATGGATACTAATCCAAAAAAAGAGGAAGCCAAAAAGGAGAACAAATTTGAGTGGGCGGATGAGGGTGTATCAACTCTCGTTCGAGTTATTATTCTTGGATGGTCAGCAGCAATTCTGACCCTTAATTATGTAACTGTTCCTGGTATTCCTCAAAAAAATATCGATCCAACTTTTATCGCCAGTGTCTTTACTGGTACGTTAGCTACCTTCGGAGTGATGCCCTCTAAGAAGAAGGAAGAAGATAAAACTCCTACATTACCAAAAAAAGATGAGAAAATTTCTTAGTATGATTTGTCTACTGGGTGTCATGTTCATGGCAGCACCAGTCTTTGCCGTTGATGTTGT
>Ga0181379_1000711_pt1 | contig 16023 bp, 10 predicted proteins | sample 2SPOviralmetaG_FD_130115 | JGI IMG/M metagenome (GOLD analysis project Ga0181379, IMG submission 130115) | Marine viral communities from the oligotrophic San Pedro Time Series (SPOT) site, San Pedro Channel, CA, USA - 2 SPOT_SRF_2009-07-10 | ecosystem: Environmental > Aquatic > Marine > Strait... | reverse complement strand
GGTCACTTCGTAAAACCGGCCTGTGTTGATATCATCACGGACCGGGTCGTCAAAGAACTTCACACCGAATTCTTCTGCAACAAGTTGTGCATTGGTTGAGTTGGAGGCCAAGAGAACTTTCCCCGCTCGTTCAGTAACGAAGTCATGAATGGCGGCTGCCTCTGCGGCATCAAATGGTTTCTCGGGAGCAGCGATGACCAGGAGGGTTCGATGTGGGTTTTGCCAATCGTTCACAAGCATGGGTGTGGACATCGTGTTGGCGACATTGAAGTATTCTAGGGAATCGCGCATCAGCGTCAACTGCTGTTCTTGATATTCATCATCGTTCTGATATGGTGAAAACACGGTGGTTTTCCCGGATGAAACGATGGCGATGACGACTGTTGAGAGGGCTACAGAAACCACAAGACCGACCATGAGCCATGCTTCAAGGCTCAAACCGTTCTTTTCTGCTTCAGCCATCTTAGGTCCCCCTTCTTCCGTCGCAAAACGACAGATTTACAACCTTCGGAGTCACATTCCACACATAATAGTTGCTCAAGGATGGGCATGGCAGGAACTGAGTATATGCACACAGTGGGCCGCTTTTTGAAATCGTAAAAAGAACGGGTATCACAAAAAATTACACTTTTTTAACATCTGAGGGCCTATTCTGGCCGACGAATCAAAAGCGCACCGATGAGAACCGCCAAGAGCACCTCATGAGCACCCACCCACGGCATGTCGCCGACATCGTTGGAGGATGAAGTCTGTTGATCTTCTTCTTCAGAGGCATCCTCTGCTGCTTTGGGAGCTTTCACGTCCGCATCAATGGTGGATGAGCGCTGGGTGTTATCTCCCTCCGATTCAACAGCGATGGAGACTTCACAGGTTCTTTCTTGGTGGCTGCTGCTGGCTTCGAGGCGCAACACAACGCTTGCCTTGCCCTCTCCGCTAGAGGGGGAGACTTGGACCACCAAATCGTCGAGTTGCTCGAGCCCAGAAACCGAAAGATGCGGGCAACTTCGGATGGTTGCTTTCGCCTGAACCACGGCATCTTGGGTGTTGCCCATGTTGCTGATCTCGAGGGTCATTTCCACCCAGGAACCTGCAAAGAGATCATCCGTTGGAGGAACAAGATTTGGAATCAAACGAAACATTCGAGGGACCGCCAAATCAGCATCAATTTCCTGGGTACGCAGGGTGGATTCACCGACTTTCTCTTCGCCGATAATCTTGAGGTTCAATTTAGACGATGGAGAAAAGGCTCGCACTTCTTCGGCAGTCCCGCCGGAGATGCTGATGGTGAAGGTGTCGTTGGTGTTGCCCGAAACCGAGATGGAATCCGGGCCATCCAGAACAAAGGGCCCGTCTTCGTCATAATCGTAATCCAGTGCCAAACTCAATTCTGCTGGCCCGTCGTTGCTCACATACACCACAAGTTCGCCCGTGACATCCCAATCTTCTTCCAAATCAACGATGAATTTGGGATCGACGTCCGAGACCCATCCCATTTCCCACGAGGGACCTTGCATGTCTTGTGCTTGTGCAGGCAAGGCCAGAAGAACAAGAAGGCTGGCCATGAGAACTGAAGCTAAACGCATGAGATCACTTCGTTGGCAGGAGGGCGTTGAGCGCACGTTTGGTCAAAGTCCTCACCATGGAGCGGCGATACCTTGGAGGGAGGGCTGTGTTGTTCACCGGCTTCACCGATTTCTGGATGGTTGAAGCAAGATCAAGAGGTCGCAGGCCTCCGTCAGAGAGGTGCTTGACGACTTCCTCTGAATGAAGGCGAGGGATGGACTCAAGGGCAGTGCTGGCCACGCGAAGGGTGGCTTCATCACCTGGCACCCAAGAAGCAGCGATTCCTGCCTCAGGGAAATCCCAAGAATCACGCACACGGAGTTTTTGATAGGAGCCGACCCGTTGACCTGCATCCTCTGGAAGCATAACTTTGAGCATGAACTCCCCTTGTTTGAGGACGTTTTTCTTCATGCCGTCCAATTCGTAAAAGGCATCGAGAGATAAGGTTCGTTCCCCTTCGGGACCAATGAGCACAACAGAGGCCCCTAGAACCATGAAGTTAGGAGCCATATCGCCCTGATAAGTCGCCACGCAGAGGGTGTTTTGATTGGGAATCACACGGCAGTCAGCCCCGGTGCCGCAATCGGCCTTGTGGCACCAATCGATGGAACGGCGCCAATCTTCGCTTTGGTTGTACCAGAAACACCGCGTATCCAAGCAGAGGTTCCCGCCTACGGTGGCGCTTTGGCGAATGAGAGAAGAGGCGACCTTTGATGCGGCTTGCGCCAGCAAGGGATGAACGCCGTTGTCTTCCGTGAGGGAAGAAAGCGAGACCATGCATCCAATTTCAGTGGGGGTGATCGAATGGGCTGATTCAATCCCCGCAAGGGAGATGACGTGGGGTTTTGGATTGATGTGCCATTTGTAATTGGGGAGCACGTCTGTACCGCCTGCGACCCAATCAAAATCCTCGCCTTGTTCCATCAATGCAGATGCCAAAGCCACAGCCTCCTCCACGGTGCTGGGGTGGTGAAGTTCAAACGGAGGCATCAACATCAGGCATCATCCTCCATCTGGCGCTGTTCTTTTTTCAACCAAGCCCGTCCTGCAAAACCGAGTTCAGCAAGTTGTTCTGGAAGCGGTTCATCCGCTTCGCGCCACCCATCGACCTGTTCGGAAAGGGGACGGTCCGGGTCAAATCCAAACAACACCCCATTCACATAAGCAGAGGTGTCTTCGCTTCGTTGACGAAGGCGGTCTCGCTTACGGTGTTCATCTGAACGCGCCACAAGTTGAGGTTGAAGAGGTCCGTGCTCCAATCTTGGAGATTCAATCTCCAACGGGTCCTCGATTCCATTCGCCTTCATGTGCTTCTCGATTCCCTTGTACACCACATCGGGCGTCAGTGGGAGGTCGCGAAGGCGCACTCCAATGGCATCGTAGACTGCATTGACCACTGCCGGCAGAATCGGAAGCAATGGCCCTTCGCCGGCCTCTTTGGCCCCAAACGGACCTTCTGGGTCGCTCGATTCAACGATGATGGCTTCCACGTGAGGCATCTCATGAACGGAGGGGATTTTGTACTCCAACAAGTTTGCATTTTGGAGATGTCCAGTCCGCCCGTACACCATTTTCTCACTGAGCACTTGGCCAAGACCCATGTGGCAAGACCCGATGATTTGGCCTTTCACGGCCAAGGGATTGAGCGCTTTTCCGCAGTCATGGGCGGCCCATACATTCGTGCAGGAAATCAATCCGGTCTCAACGTCAACATCCACTTCAGCCACATAAGCAGAGAAGGAGTATGCGGGGGCCAACCCAGCAGCAGCACCCTTGTGAACACCACCCATCGGAGGTGAACGGTATGCGCCACGAGCGATGAGGGCTCCAGTGTCGGCTTGGGCTTTGTGAAGCGCTTGGAGGTACGAAACGCCAACGGCAGGATCGTGTTTGTAGTAGATGCGTCGATCGTTGAGCACCAACACATTCGGATGATAACCAAGCATTTCCCAAGCCGCCTTGAGCAGTTGGTCGCGTATGCCAATGGCGGCCCGAATCGCTGCATTTGCGTTCATGAAGGTTACACGGCTTGAATACGAACCCAAGTCAACGGGACTGGTGTCGGATTCATGGCTGCGCACGTGAATCATTTCGATAGGAAGCGCTAGCACCTCGGCGACAACCTGAGCCACCGCTGTGGTCGAGCCTTGGCCGATATCTGCGGCACCAGTGTGAACCGTGACGCCTCCGTCCATGTCCACTTGGATGTGGACCGTGGCGTGTGGGAAATTCTTCGGATCCCAATGAATAGGAAGCCCAGACCCCGATATGAAGAATCCGCAGCCGATTCCGATTCCTTTTCCGAGAGGGAGTTGGCGGAATTTCTCATCCCAATTGGCGCCTTCTCGAACCCGTTCTAGGGCCTCTCGCATTCCGTTTGAGGTGATTCTGAAACCGCTGATGGTGCGGCTATGTGGTGGCAAAAGGTTCGCCAAACGAAGATCAATAGGGTCCACCTGCATGGATTCTGCCATTTCGTCAAGTCCCACTTCAACGGCGCATCTGGTGTTGACTGCCCCGTGGCCCCGCATAGCGCCCGAGGCTGGTTTATTCGTCCAAACTCGTGCACCGGTGTAATGGAAGGAACCCAGTTCGTAAGGTGCCGTGGCGAGAACGCCGTTGTAGTACGAAGTGACGTGTCCAAACGATGCAAAACCTCCACCGTCGATCAGGGCGTCGATGTCAAAACTTGAAATTCGCCCTTCGTCGTCGGCGGTCATTTTGACGTCGATGTGGCTTGGATGTCGCCCACGGTTGATCCAATACACCTCTTCTCTGTCGAACGTGATTCGTACAGGGCGACCGGACTTTCGAGCAAGGATTGCTGCGCACATCTCGTGAGGGAAGGGGTCGGATTTCCCGCCGAAGCCACCGCCCACAAAAGTGCGGACCACGTTGATTTGGTGCATGGGAACTTCAAGGACGGTTGACAGGGCACGGTGCGTGTAGTGCGGCACTTGCTGAGGAGTGTACAATTGCAGGCGCCCGTTCGGATCCCAATGAGCAACAACAGCATGCGGTTCGGTGAAACCGTGGTGCACACCAGACATCGTCCAACTTCCATGGCTTGCAGCATGAGGGCTGTTAACGAGGGATCGATCTCCGAACTCTTGGAACACTCGCTTCTGAACGTTGGTTCTTGCAAGGTGGTATTTTCCTCGCCAGTGGATGGGTTCGTCGTGGTCTTCCAAGCCTTTCTTGGGGTCAAAGACCGGCTCCAACTCTTCCCATTCAATGTCAAACAAACTCAGTGCTTGGACCGCTGTTGCTTCATCAATGGCGGCTACGCAAGCTACCAAATCTCCAACGTGGCGGACCTTTTCGACAGCCATGGCGTGCTCGTCCTTGGTGACCGGAAGCACGCCGAAGCGGTTCGGAGCGTCGTGACCAGTAGCGACTGCAATCACGCCGGGCAGGGCTTCGACGCGGCTCGTGTCGATCGATTTAATTCGAGCGTAATGGTGTGGCGAGCGGAGGATTTTGCCGATGATCTCTCCGGGGAGCCGTACATCATCTCCGTACCATGCTTGTCCGGTGACCTTTGCGTTTGAATCCACCAATGGAATGGCCTTTCCGACCACAGTGCCTGTTCGGTCCCGGTCGTGAATGTGGTCACCAGCGGGCTTTGGCTCTCTGCCTCCGACGGTTTCGGGTATGAAATCGAGGTCTCGTGGACGCATGGCTGGTTCTGAGCCGCCGGAACCTGGAGGAGGGAATTGTTGCTTCCCTGCCACGCGTTTTCCGTCCTTTCGAACCTCTGAAGGCGAAGAACCGGGCTGCTGACGATAACTCCCCATAACATCACTTCGCATGGCCTGGAGGCATCGTGGGTTCTTCAGGACCTGAGGGGTGAGGGTCCGGATGTGGGTTGCTCGCCGGAGCAGCAGCAGCATCGTCACCTCGATGAATCGCTGCGGCAGCCTCAATGGAATCGATGATTTGCTGATAACCGGTGCACCGGCAAAGATTGCCCTCAATGGCACAAGCGATTTCTTGACGTGTTGGATTTGGATTTTCATTCAACAACGCTTGTGAAGTGACGAGGAAACCGGGCGTGCAAAAACCACACTGGGAGCCGCCATGCGTCGCAAAGCAGGTTTGGATTGGCGCCAGATGAGCACCGTCAGAAAGGCCCTCCACGGTGATGATATCTCGGCCTTCGACCTGTCCGGCCAGCGTGAGGCATGAGAGTTTTGGAGCGCCATCAACCATGACTGTGCAGCACCCGCAGGTGCCCAAATCGCATCCGCGCTTGACGCCAAGGGTGCCAACTTTATCGCGCAACACGTCCAGAAGAACGGCGTTGCTCGGAGCGAGAACTTCAACGGATTGCCCGTTCACGGTTGCCGACCAGCGCTTCCCCTTTGGCGAGGGGATCATTGAAACGTGTTCCTTGCCAACCATGCCCGTCCCTGTCTTTCCGTGGGTCAATCACTCTTTGATAATTGGGGCTTCGTGGCATGAAAATGCGCCCTACTCTTCCTGCAAAGCGGGCTCGGAGGAAAGCCCCTCGTATTCCTCAATGGCATTTCGCAACACAAGTCCGTGATACACCTTGATTTTCCGATCCCTTACACGGTTGTTCACTTTTCGTTCAATCTCTTGCAAGTCCCTCAAGCAGGTCGCACATTCGATTTCGGTCAAAAGCTGCTTGTATTCATTGCGCCTCGACAGGAAAAGGGCGACGTAAATAGGAATCAACAACAACGGGATGACGAGTTCTTCAAACACGATCTCGCTCAAACCTGAAAGGGAAAGTTCGAGATGATCTGCATCGTATTCGAAACTGAAGGACCCTGGCCCAAGTCCACCTGCGTAGAAGATGCCTGTCGTGGCTCCCATGTACATGGTGAACGGCGTTTCTTTTTCATCATACACATCTGAACCGCGGTCGAATTCCACATCATCCGGCCAACCATCGTTGTCATTGTCCTTATCGAGAACATCCGGAATGGTGTCTTGATCGGAATCTGGCGGAGTGGAGTTGGGGTTGTAAGGGTCGTAGAGTACGGTCCCTGATGAGGCCGAGCGCTCCATTTCGTTTCGAATGCCATCTCCATCCGCATCGTCATCGTAAATGTCAGGGAGGAAATCACCGTCAATATCCGAACAGCCTTTGAGGCGGAGTTTGCTCAATCCGTAGATGTTCGGGCAATTATCGCTCATCACGTGCAGCCCTTGATCGGCATACCCGTCCCCGTCAAGGTCCGACCAAATCTGTGAATCCTCTGGCCAAACATCAACTTCATCAGCCGCACCATCGCCGTCCATGTCAGGATCGGCGACATCCCCGATCCCGTCCTCGTCAAGGTCGCGATGCTCAGTCGCATTGTTTGGGAAGGCGTCGGCCCCCATGCTTTCATTCCACTGAGAATCCGGATCGGACCAACCATCTCCATCCGTGTCCAGGCACCCCAACCGGTCTTCTGTGGAAGTGCCGTCGGTTTCACATTCATTCCCCGTAGCCTCTTGTCCCTGAGTCAACGGCATGGACCAGAGGAGCAAGAGCAGGACAAGGAACGTTGAACCGCGGAAAGCCATGATGCATCCATCACGCACCTCCTAATGGCTTTTGTTGCACAAGAGGGGACGGAAAAGGAAAGCATTGAAGTGGGAAGGGCCGAGACGTAGGCCCATGCGCCAAATTGGAGCACTTCTCACCCTTCTTCTCCTCACCAGCCCACTTGCTGGGTGCACCTCAGATGAATCAGAGACCGTTGAGTCATTTCCAACATTTTCAACCACTGCAGATAATGGCGAAACATACGACAACCAGCGTATGGCCGGAAGCCCTTACATCGTGGTCTTTTCTGCAGAATGGTGCAACAGCCCGTGCTACACCACGATGCATGCCATCTGGGCAGCAAAAGCGGAACTTCCTGTCCTGGTGATGTCAACCGACCCAGCAGAAGGCGCCGGAGGCTACACCCTCCAAGAATGGCATGAATCTGCAGATGCTCACGATGATGAAGGCGAGGACATAGGCGTATCACTTACCACGTATGCTTTCATGAAAGGAAGCGACGTTGCGACTGAACTCGACATCACTCGGCCCGGATCCCTTGCCTTTGTGAACGATGAAGGGGTTGTCTCCTTCCTTCACGAAGGACGAATGGACGACACTCAAGAAATCCTCAACCATTGGGTGGATGCCGGCGGCACCGCTTGAATTCAAACGTCCAACTCAGCATCGTCTGCAACGGCTTCGATATCGGCGTCAGACCAGAAGACTTTCTCCACGGTTGTTGCATCCTCAGAACGGTTGAGGACAAACACGCCCAAGAAGACAAGCAGCAACAGGAAGAAGGCTGTGGCAGGAACAAACCATTCTGAAATTCCTGAAAGCATTCCATCATCTTCGCCAAATGATTTCGCATTCGCCGTGTCCATGAGCATGACGTTCACCGAAACGATGGAACTGGAAGAATGCCCACCAGATTCGTTGGCTACGAGGCCACGAACAGAGAGCGTGTGATTCCCTTCCACCTCGATTCCAGGCAAGTGCTCGAGTTGATGCACAATGGTTGTCAGGTCAATGGCAGCATTGGTGTCGCCGTGGTCAAAGGAATGGAGGTTCGCCCAGTCATCACGCAAATGATTGCTGCGCCACTGTACGGTATCCACATACCCGGCCAGTTCAAAGTCAATAGAATCGCCCGGCATGAGGTGAACACGATCGTCCTTGCCAACTTCGGTGTTGATAGAGAGGCTGATGCTATCATCGAGTTGGTAATCCCGTTCGGCAGCGCTCATAACGGCTGAGAGGCCTTCGACGTGACCGTGGCCGTAGACGTTGTTTTGACGGTTCTTTGGAATCAAATCCTCAGCACATGGCTGATTCGCAGCCATGTAGATGCATTGGCGATAGGTTGCTGTTTCCTGCAAGATGTTGCGAACATCAAACGGCGACAGGTCAGGATTGGCTTGAAGCATCAGAGCGACGGTTCCAGCCACGCCCGGTGTGGCCATGCTTGTACCACTGAACGCCACGTAGCCGTCGCCAGTGTTGTGAGCCACTGACATCACATCAGACCCAACAAAAGCGATGTTCGGCTTGACACGGAGTTCTTCTGTTGGACCTTCACTGCTGTATTCTGCAATGGCCGTGTTCTTGTTCAAGGCCCCAACGGTGATGGCGTCTTCTGCGGAACCGGGCGTCCCAATTGTACCTGGGCCTGCGGTGTTTCCGGCGGCGATGAGCATGGTGATGCCCGCTCCAACCATTCTGTTTGACATTCGGTTGACGCTGTCCTCTTCCGAGGAAGTCCACTCGATGGCCCCTGGGCCACCAAGGCTCATCGAGGCGGCACGAATGTTGAATTCATATCGGTAATCATGCGTCCATTGCATTCCAGCCATTACAACTGCGAAGGACCCTGAACCGCCTGCATCAAGCACTTTAACACCGACCAAGAAGGCCCCTGGAGCCATACCGGGATGCTCGTAGGTGGGCGCACCAGTTCCCGCAACCGTCCCAGCACAATGGCTGCCATGACCTTGATCGTCGTAGGGGAAGACTTCGGTTCCGTTGGTTTTGTCGGGGTTGTTTACCGGGTCATAGAATCCGATGATTTTGGGGTCGTTGGTGCTGTTGTCATCGTCCATGTCGTCGAGGCCGACATGCATGCCGTCGATTCCAGTATCAATGACCGCCACGGTCACTCCGGACCCATCATAGCCTGTTTGTTGCTGTGCCAAGTCCACCTCGTGCACGACAGCAGCATCGCCATTTTGAGCTTCTAGAATGCCATCCAATTCAAGCATAACAACGCCAGGCAGAGTGGTGGTTTCAAGAATCATATCGTGAGGTATGCGACCAGCTACAGCATCGATAAGTGGGAGGTCCCATTCGTGAACATAGCCCACCTCTCGCTCAAGCATGGTTACGTCTGTGTCAGTGGGAGTGTGATCGAAGTCAACGATGATGGGCAGTGTGTTGTCCTCATCTAAAAAGAGCGGGTGGTCATGAAATTTCTCAACCATGTCTCCAATACCATTTCCATCACGGTCAACGGTTGTGTTCACCCACCAGCCTTCTTCTTCGGTTTGAGAGCGTTCAACAGAGACCGGCGTTGCGAGTGCTAGAACCGGTGTCATCATCAAGAAAAAGCACATTACACTCAGGATTTCGCGTTTCATCACCCTCTCACCATCAACACCCACGAAACCACAGGATTTCAATTCATTGGACCCATGCCCAACCCCTTCGCAGTGGACTGTTCGTTTATGAAATCAAGATATATCTAGTGACGACGGGTCAAAGGTTAAGCATGGAAACGGTAGTTCAATACTGATTCACATGGCAGCACCACGCAGGAAACCAGTCCGCACAGCCCCCGTTGAAGCAACAAACACAAGCACCCCAATGAGCGGCACCCTGACAAATACAGGTCAGCCCGTTGCGGCAGGCGTCACCGTGGTGAGCCCAAAGTCGTCGTTTAGTTCCGATGACGTGTTTCTCATGAAACTCTCTCAGGTCGTCATGATGGGAATTGGTTTCCTCGCAATTTGGGGAGGAGTGTTCAGCGTCGCCTTTGACGAAGATGCGACCAACGACAATTTCCTGGTCCTGTTCGTCGGGGGATTGGCTTCGTTTATCGTTGCCATCGGCCTGATCGAATTCCAAAGCAAGAAGAATGGATACCGCCTTTATGATATTCAAAATTATTTCTTGGGAATCGCTTTCTTTTTCTCAACGGTCGGCGTATTGTGGGGCTCTCGGTACCTGATGGGCATCGCCACCGGCACTCTTGAATTGAGTTGGTTTGGCAATCCTGAGACCTACACGCTCGAGGATTGGTCCCCAAATGCGAATGGGATTTATGCTCAGACATTTGTGTGCCTGCTCTTGACCTATGGCCACTACCGTTTGCTCAAGCGATACAGCGGAGACACCAGTTTCGGGTGGGGTGTGGCAACCTATGCTCCAATGGCTGTCCTCCTTGCAGGCGTAGGCCCTTGGATACGATGGTCTCAAAACGAAGTGAGTTGGGAGTTGGGTTTCGCCATCATTTCCATCACCCTTGTCTGTCTCGAAATGTCGCTTCGCTCAAACAAGGCTCTGAACTTCGTGGTCGTAGCGTTCGCTGGGGCATTGGTCCCAATCATCTACGAGACCCTGAACACCGAAGCGCCCGTTGACGGTGCTGGAGGGGCCCTTTCCTTGATGGTGTTCATCATCGCCCTCCAGGGGTACTATGCATCCCGACAGGACCTCCGAAAAGAAGTGATGGAACGTGCATCTCTGCTGCTGATTGGACAGGTCGTTCTGGCGATCGGCTTGGCCCGTACTGCGACCGATTTCAACCTGATATTGGGCCCGTTCCGTGCGAGCGATTTCCCCTCTCTTGCGGAGTATGTGAACATCCCAGTCGCCCTTTGGTGCGCCGTGCTCTTGGCTTACTTCCCCGCAGTCCTCCAACAACGTGTACCGTGGATGCCTGTTGGACTTGCTGCTGCCCTGTGCTTCTTGCCTCCTGCATCTTCCACCATCCCTTGGGTCCTCAGCATGCTCGTCCTTCCGTACATGGTGTTCATCTCCAAAGTTGCACGGGAGTGGGTCATCAACCTCACGCTGGTGGTTTTCAGCGTTTCATACCTTCTCACCGACTGGTATGGTCTGCTCGAAGATGTGAGCGCACAAAATTCGTTTGGCGGAGGTTGGCTCTACGTCATCCTCCCCATGTTCATCCTCGCTTTGGCCGAAGGAGGCCGACGAATGGAGAAGGTGCGAACGAGCACTTCACTCTCCATGATCGGCACAGTTGTGCTCTCCCGAGCCATCCTCGAACCTGAATGGTACCTCCCTTGGCTGCTGATTGGGTACATGATGTTCCTTACCATCAGCATGATACGCACATCGCCACAACCCGATATCAGTCAACGAAAAGACACAACACTCGCTATCGTGTTCACCTCTGTCATCGTGCTTCTTTTGGCCTTGCTGGACAACCTCCAACTTCCCCCTGGCGAAGCGTTTGATAGCATTCAAGAGTTCGGCTTCCGACCTCAATTTTTGCTCCTTAGCGTACTCCTTTACGTGGTGTCAAACATGGGAATGCGCCATGAATTTGACCTAGGCTCTCTCTCTCGATGGTTGAGTCAGGGTGGAACAAACGTTCCAGAATTCGACGAAGCGACCGGTACATGGGTGCTCCATGAACGCACAGCAGAGGACGAAGAAATGAGCATCATTGATGGTGCATGGTCCCCGATCGCCAGATTGAGTCTCCTCGCAGCACTCACCATGTTCACCTTTTCGATCAGTGGATTGAGCAGTTCAGTTTGGGAAGAAAGGTACTACCTCGTGCTTCTCTTGTTGATTCCAGTCAGCATGCTCGTCAAAGATGTGATTTCTCTTGAGGTCTTGAGTTCAAACACCCGCGCAGCAGGTGTGGCCTTGCTGGTCTTCATTGCTGCACCGCTATCCCTGCAAATCGGTCAACAAGCTGCATCTGGAGACAACGTGTTCCAAGCCGCACTGATACTTGATGGAATCTTGGTAGCAGCGCCTTTGGTGGTCAACAGCGTCATTTCAAAGCGGGGCATTGATGCCTCGACCGTGAACAGAACGGCCGATGGCGTGGCGTACTTGCTTCTCTTGCTCTTGGCTTTGCTCGATGCCTCAGGCGGTTTGCTCTTCCTTCCTCTCGTGATGTTGGTCGCCTTCCGAACCGTTCGGCATCAATTCTATCTCACCACGCTTCTTGTTCCAATCATGTACTTGCTGCCATCAAACGAATGGTGGGAATTTGGAGTGATTGGCCGAATTTTGGAATACGCTCCTGCCACGCTTTACGATTACTTGGTTGCGACCCATTCCGGTCCCTTCTTCGCCTGGATTGGCATTTTAGTTTGTGCCCACATGACGATGAGCTTGTACAGCATGTACCATAACGAGCACCGAGGTGAAACAAATCTCGTTGAAATTGCTGCAGTAGTGTGGTTGGGGCTCGGCCTTCTCTCTGTTCTCCCAGATGGCTACTGGGTACCAACGATTGTCACGCTGGCCTTCATGCCATACTTGTGGTATTCAAACAAAAGCGAAGCCCTGCCCTACATGCTGGGGCTATTGTTCGTTTCACTGTTCATTGGTTTCGCACTCAGCGATACGTTCCAACCGTTGACCGATGGTGAGTCGGCCAGCTGGAGCGGATTGTTGACCGGTCTCAGTGGCACTGCCCTCGGCTTTATGCATTCCATGGGACGTTTGTTCAAGACTCCCCCAGAAACCGAGGAAGAGAAGAAGCAGCAAGATGAAACCTCTGAACTTTCGATGAACATTGGAGCCCTTGGCTACATCGCTGGATATTCGGTGGTCTTTGGCCTCGGCCCGCTGATCGGATTCATCTTACTGGCTTGGGCAGCGGTTCGCAATGGTCGCATCAACAGTTTGTTGTTGCTTCCGGTCTTGTTGACCTTCAGCATTGTGAACATCCTGATTCAAGCCGAGATTGGTGAAATCGATCAACGCACCACCATAGCTGGCATCACGCTTGCCGTGCAAGGGATTCTCTTGACCATCCTCTCAACGAGGGATGACACAATGTACGATCTCGAGTCCGTGGATTGGGAATCTGACGAGTACTTCTTTGCGTTCATGGACCGAATTGGAATCGCAGGGGCGTCTTACAGCTTGGTTGGTGTATTCCTCGCGCTGAACAGCGTTGATTTGGACAGCATTGCCTACCTCTTGATGACCGTGTATCTTGCCGTGATCGGAGTCCAAGGATTTGGCGAGGAGAACGACACTCGGTGGCGACGTGGGGTTGGAGCATACGGTGCTATTTTCACATCGTTCTTGTTTGCAAACTCACTGGATAATGACCTCTTTACCGCGGTTGGATTTGTGCTCATGGGCATGGTGGCCCTGGGCTTCGGGTTCCTCTTCATGCAACGCATGAACGAAGACGATGCCATTTACACGGACTCTGAACATGAGGCTCAACCGCAAGAGCAGCCAAAGATGGCAAATGAAGTTGAAGAGAAAGTTGAGGAAAAAGCCGATGTTGAAGAAACAACATCAGAGCCTGCTCAGGAAGAGGAATCGGTGGACGAAGGAGATGCTGAGGACGATGAATTCTCTGAGATTGAGGCCATTCTCGAAGAAGAATCCACCGTGGAGGAAGAAAAACCAGTGTCAAAAGACCACAGTGGCCTGCTTCCGACATCAGAAGGGTTTGCTCTTCGATTGCCAAAGGAGGCAGTGAACAACATCCTTGCCTCTCTAGAATCCACCCCACATGACGGCTACACTCCAGTCGTAGCCTTCGGCCCGACCGGTCAAATCATGCTCACCTTTGAGCCTGAGGCTTGAGTTCATCGGAAAAGCACCACGGCGAACAACCAAAGCCCTCCTTTCCAAGGGGGGCGCATGGACGAGCGAAAGCACCGAATGGTTTGGATGGACCTTGAAATGACAGGATTGGACCTGTCCAGCGAATCCATCATTGAAATCGCCACGGTGATCACAGACGGTCAACTCAATGTCCTGGCTACTGGCCCAAACTTGGCCATTGCCGTACCGCAGGAATTGCTTGACGGAATGGATGAATGGAACACGCGCCATCATCACCAAAGCGGTCTTGTCGAACGCATTCTAACTCAAGGCGTGAGCCTAGATGAGGCTGAGAAAGCAACCCTTGCCTTCTTGAAGGAATGGGTGGACCCCAAAACAGCACCTTTGTGCGGAAACAGCATCTGGAACGATCGTCAGTTCTTGGCCAAGGAAATGCCGTCCCTTCTCGATCACCTCCACTATCGGATGATCGATGTCTCCACCCTCAAAGAATTGGTTCGCCGCTGGTATCCACAAGTTCCTCGGTTCCCAAAGAAAGGCGCCCACCTCGCTTTAGATGATGCATTAGAATCCATTGAGGAACTCCGCTATTTCAGAGAACATGTCTTGAAGGATCAGGCTTGACGCCAAGTTGGAGCATCGGGCGACACTCCTTTGTGAGCAGCCATGATTTGAGCAATCACGGCTACAGCAATTTCTCCAGGCGATTGAGCACCAATGTTGAGCCCAATGGGGCAGACAACTTGGTCCAAGAGCGCCTGTGGAAGCCCTTGCTTGAGGCAAACCGATTCGAACGTTTGCCACTTTGAGCGGCTTCCTATGACGCCGATACGGGGGGCTTCTGTTCCGTCGAGGGCGCAATCACCTGAATGAGCCAAATGCAACAAAGAGAGGAGGCGCTCTTGGTCTTCGGACCAGTCATGACCGAGCAGAAGAACATCGGAAAACCGAGCAAGGCTTTCCGGAGTTTCGTCTTTGAACAATTCTGAAAGAGGGGCTGATGAACGCTTTATTGCTTCGGGGTAAAGGTTTTCAGAGGTGAATTCAGGGCGAGTATCGTGAACTGAATATGCCCAATCAAGATGGGACAAAGCTCGTGCCAGAGCCTCGCCACAGTGACCTCCACCCATGATGTAGACGTGGGGCATAGGAATCATCACCTCAAGGGCGATCGACACTCGACCGCCACAAAGCGAATCAAGCGGCGTTACCTCATAGCCCTTCGCCCCCTTGTTCAACCCATAGGTGATCGTCTCGGCGAACGGTTTCTCGATGGTCTCGAGCAACACCCGGCATCGTTCAAGGACCAAATGCTCGAGACCTGCGCCTCCGACGGTCCCGGTCCAAGAACCCGTAGAATCCATGGCTAATCGAGCCCCTGTTTTCCCGGGAACGCTCCCGGACGTGGCGAGGACACTCGCCATGACGACCTTTCGGCGATGACGCATGGCGTCCAACACCCAAGCCAGAACGCGTGCGGTCATGGATGGTCCTCGCAGGAGGGCACTCATATCCCTTCGCTCGCGGTGAAGTACGAGAAAAGAGCATCATGATGGATGTTCAGCGCCTCGAGGTCTTCGGGTCTGTCAATGTTGAGATGACGCCACGGCAAATCCATCTCCACCCGTTGAAATTCGATCAGATCTCTGAGCGAGGCATTTGGTGGCGCCTGTAAAATTTGGTGAATGGCCTTGTTGTCAAGAAGAACAGGATGCCCCCCCGAGCCATCAGAACTTGGCGCTGCGCTTCTTTCCGACCGCATCAATGTCCGTACGGTTTCAGAATTGAAACCAGGGCGGTCCACGGGAGCCATCAAAACACGTTGAAGTGGCTTTTCTATAGAATTAGCAAGGGTGCGCAAACCGCATTGCAAACTTCCCGTCCGACCATGTTCAGGGTTGGGGTTCACCGCAAGAACTGCACTTGGAAGAATTTCAGACACACTGGAGCGAATGTGTTCATTGACCACAACCACAATTTGAGTGCAACCTCCTGCTTGAAGGTGTTCGTAGACCCAGGCGATAGCAGGCCGACCTGCGATGTTGACCAAGGCTTTTGCTTGGCCAAGTCGAGTGCTCAGGCCTGCTGCCAAAAGAACAGCGTGGCTTGCCTCTTGGCCCATGATTGCTATTTGATGGCGAACGCTTTTGGTCTTGTGCTTT
>Ga0181379_1000709_pt1 | contig 16033 bp, 33 predicted proteins | sample 2SPOviralmetaG_FD_130115 | JGI IMG/M metagenome (GOLD analysis project Ga0181379, IMG submission 130115) | Marine viral communities from the oligotrophic San Pedro Time Series (SPOT) site, San Pedro Channel, CA, USA - 2 SPOT_SRF_2009-07-10 | ecosystem: Environmental > Aquatic > Marine > Strait... | reverse complement strand
TACAATATCTATCAAATTGTTATTTGGTAATGTAATTTTATCATATGCTTTAGGGTCACCGAACGAGAATGTAGATGTAATAATTTCTCCGGATTGTACCGGTACTTGTTTTTTCAATAAATAATATTGTATATTGCCATTGGAATCTAATTCATATACAGATATATCTAAAGGATCATTAGCTGTATTAACATTAAAATCTACAGCTTCTAATGTTCTAAATAAAGTATTATTGCCGCCTACTAATTTAGCACCAGCATCAACATTTAATGCATATCGATAATCAGGTAAAGAATTAGTACCAGATCCTATAGATGGCACTAATTGAAATATATCTACCATACAATTAGATGGCGAATTTAATTTTGATTTAAAACCAAATAACTGAGCCATCTGTAGTACATTACTATCTTCTTGTGCACTACTCAATAAACTTTCTCTAAAGGATTGATCTGAATAAAATGAAAGAACATCGCCTACATATGATGCCATTTCTATAAACATCATTCCAGGCGATGTTTCATTAAAATCCGAATATGTATCCGGGAAATAATTTTTTGCAAAGTTTATTAGATTTTGTCTAAATTGCCCAAAATCTTTATTTAAATATTTTACGTCTTTTTTTACTAATTCCATTAATATGCTCCTCCGGTAGCAATTGGCGCTAATTGTAATTCTACTTCAGGCGTACCTCCATCTTGTACTACTATAGATTCTGGAGATGCGAAAATTACTATTTCTTGATTCGATCCATTCTCAGTAACACTAAATGATAACCTAATGGCTATTTGTTGATTATCAATATTTCTTACAATTTTCAATTCATTTATTTTTATATATGGCAACCATTTTTCAATATCAGCCGTTACTGTTTCTTGCAATTGTAATTCTAAATCAATTGTATTATTTTCAAATAATGCTGATTGAATGTTAGTTCCGAAGTCCGGTAAAAAATATCGTTCACCTTTTCTAGTAAGTATTAAATTTTTCAAATTACTTAATGCCTGTTCTTCCGTTGTATAAGAAGATACAAATACACCTTTGCCGGAACTCGGATTTGAATTATAAGTAGATTGTAAAGATCTAGAGCCTCCGGCTGATTTATTTAAAGGTAATAATATGCCTAATGGTTTGTCTGGCGTATCATTAAATGGTTGATATTGAAATACTTGTCTTGCCAATTATCGTTTTCCTTTTCTCTTGTCAATTGCTTTCATTAATTGAGAATAATCTTTTGTCATTGCATTAACAACAGTAGCAACATTTTTATTACTAGTATCTGCTGGTTTGCCTTGTATATCTGTGACTGGTGGAATATTAGGTTGTCTAAATGATTCTGCCATTTCACTTTTAAAATTTGCCATTGATGGATAATTTTCTTGTGTATTACCACTACTATTAAATCCAGATGTTTCATTTAGTATGTCATTCAATATATTATCTTTCACATACTTCTTGGATGGTTTAGAAGGTGTATTAGATACCATATTAGATAGATCTATACCATGTGTTATTGCCTTTGAATGATCTGTCTTTCTCTCGGTCAATACAGATCTTAACTCTTTACGTACAACAGATTGTACTTCTTCTCTTATAACTTTACGTAATAATTTTACGAATAATTCTGATTTCATTATTTATCCTTTTTTATAAATATCATTGTATACTAATTCAGTTATGTTATTCCGTTAAATACTACAATAGTAAATGGTGGTACTGAACCTGGTGGTAGTAATCCGATATAAATTCCTATAATCGTTGATAAGTGATTACTAAATGCTTTTGTTAAATTGGTTGCTGTGGCTTGTGGACTAAAACTTTTGGTCATAGCAAAATGTAAATCTTTAGCTAGTAATAATGGATTGCCGGGAAATAACACAATAGGACTAGGTAATATTACAACTGGATCATTAACTACTGCCTGACTAACTATTCTAGAATATAAAGATTTAGTATCGCCATCTGTAGTGCCTAATGCTGCTAGAAGTGGTGCTGCATCATCTGGTAACGCTGATTTGAATTCGTCGTCCGAAAGAAATGTACCTGCAATTACCGGTGCTACACATGGCGGCGGAGCAGGCAATGGACTAATTAATACGCCAATCCCGGGAGTCCAATATTTTATAAATCCTAATGCTGCTGGAAGAAAATCTTTTACTGTCAATGTATCTGTCGCAACTTTGCTAGCATTTAATACTTTCTCCATGGCATCTCGTAAAATTTTTTGACGAACAATGCCATTAAGTACCGGCTGCGGAACTGGTCCTGTCGAGTAATTAACTGTTATTGGTGTAGTAGCTACTGTATATGCACCTGCTATCATTTTTATAAACTGGTCTTGAGACAGTGTTCCTTTAGTTAAAAATTGAGATACTGTATTTTCGAATGTGGGCCAAAGTGCTGGCATCTACTGCCTCATCTGTGTTAGTTTGGTTTTTATCTTTGTTGCGCCTGCTAACAAAGTAGGATTACCGGAAGTCGGTCCAACACCAGTTAAATAATTTGATTCAGCTCGAGCTGTTTTCATTACTTCTTCTAGAAATTCGTCAAACAAATCAAAAAACTGATTCATATCCATTGCCCATGATGGAGTAGCAATATTAACTGATTGAGCTCCAGATAATAAGATATGATCTTCCTTAGCATTAAATAATAATCTATCTGCAGATATTATTGCTTGTGCTCCGGAATAATTTTTTATACTACTATTTGAAATGCCCTTTCCTAATTTTGTCTGTGATGAATCAATATTAATTTTTTGATCAAATGTCAAATACATTAACGATTTATCTGTTTTAGGATCTTCTATAGTTAACTTTTTACCTATTTGTTTATAACCATTAGTTAACATTAGAATGGGACTTAGAACTTCGCCACCTTCCCATGGTGCTGTTTTATTTTCATACGTAATATTTTCTTGATCTTTTATATTATTTGAAGAAAATCGAATCGAAGATCCAAATCTAGAATAAAATATTTTATCGCCTTCATATGATTGCAATCTAGATATATCTGTATTATCATCAATTATTTTAGGCTTTTTCTTTTGCATACCTTTTTCATTAGTAGGTACAGTTGGAGGCGATGATGATTGTATACCAAATAATTTATTTTCATTAACTCTATCATATATGTTTAATATTTGAGTATAGTAATATTGATGTTTTTGAAAGTATGGATCTGCATTTTTATCTAGCAACTGAATAATTAATACATATTCGCCCACCAAAGGAATTTCAGTGATATGAGGATCTAATGGCATCGCCATCTCTACCGTTCTAGCTTTACTTCGCATATTAAATCGTTTAAATTTAATTGCTCCCTGAGGAAATGGGAGTTGCGTTTTCTTACTCTCAGTCTCTTTAAATGAGATCTGATTGTTTACTACTTCCGCTGCCAGAAACGTCGCCATGAGTATCCTTTTCTTGTGATTTTTTTATTATTTTTATTTCATTTTCAGCTTCTTCTAGAAGTCGACTACGTTCTTCATCAGTCATTCCAAATTCATTGCCATCATCATCTTTACTGGTCGCTGAAATTATACGCTGAACTACTGCAGCTAATTTAACTAATGCATCATCATTTTTTACTGACACTTCTAGATAATCTTTTAGTATAGGAGCTATAATAGTAGCATCGCCTACATTTTTAATATGTGGTTTAAGATCTTGTATTAAAGAATCTATCTGTCTAGATTTTTTTTTGGAGTTATGGTATACATCTTTCATGAGATCTGAAAATGTAGTACCTGCAAATAATTCATATTCATTCATACGATCCTTTTAAATAAATATAAAAGATTAATATTATGAATGAAGCCTGCCGGACTGTTGATAGGATATTAACATCTTTGCAAAATCTCTTCTCATAATATTAATTACTTTAGTAATATTTTGAGTTTTTAAACCTGTTCTTTCACGTATTAAAATATAAATTGCTTTCTTGTTAAAGTTTTCTATATTATCAGCCATTCTAAATAATTCAACAACTGTATCTGCTACCAATATATCTCTTTTATTAGTAAAGATCATATTTAAATTGGTATCATACCAATCACACCATAATTTACAAAAATCTCTTAAAGACTCTTGATAACTAGTCATTGACATTTCATTTACTACATCACGATGCTCATCAATTTCTATTGTATCTGCACGTCTTTTAAATTTTACATAGTTTGAATTATTTTGTATGATGAGATAATTCTTAGCAATAATAGAAAAATATGAAAATGCCTTTCCTTTACCTTCGGTAAATTTATTTATTTTTTCATTTAAAAATGCTACAACTTCACATTTAATATCTTCATATGGAACATCAAAGTAACTAAACTTAAATGTATGATATATATTTTCTACCAACTTATTAAATGGATAATCGATATATTCTCTATAAATTTTATTACGTAGATCAATATCACCACCTTCTTCTTTATTATATGCTACAATTGCTTCTTGTGTAATATAAGTAAAGTATTGTTTTTTACTAGGCTTACGGCCCCTTCTAGCACGAGGAGGTAATGTTTCTTCAACCTTTACCCATTTATAAAATTCTTCTATTGCGTTCATTAAAATCTTTGATTTAGTTTTTCTACTATATTAGTTATTTCCTTAAATACATATCCTGTCTCATCATCAGCCTCAAACGATCCTAATCTATCTATTTGTTTTAAATGTGAATTAGATTTATTTACTTGTATTTTTATATCTTTAAAGAATTGATAAAAATCTGTATTAGATGTTTCTAGTTCTTCAATATAATCTTCATTTGCTTCTATCTTACGTGTTAAATTAATAATAAATAGAATAGAACTTACTAATAATATTGATAAGATGATAATTGTAATTTCCATATTAATCTCCAAATAATTCTCCGAATAATTTAGATGCATCTACTTTGCTAGCAGCTTCGGATAATTTGCTAGGTTTCTTTTTAGGTGTAGATACAGTAGGTTCATCTTTTGCCCACATTTCATATTCTATTCTAGCTGCCATTAAATCAGCTTGATGCATTACATATGGTAAATTAGTTCTTAATTTAGATTCCTTCATTCTAGAAATAAAATATGCTTTGTTACTTTCATCATATAATCCATCTGTACATTTAATACCTACCATTTCATTAAACGATATTTTTATATCATGATGTTGTAATAACCATACTGATAAGTCATTAACTAATGCAAATGGATTATTAGGATTTACTTTAAATATCTTTCCTTGATTTTTTCTATGCCATTCTGAATCATTATGTATATAAACTTCATTTCCATCGCCTGGAAATCCTATCTTTCCTAGATCATGATTTAATGCAACAAATACTAATTCTTCTCTAGTATATCCACTCATGTCTGCACCGCTAGCGGCCCATAATTTATATACTTCTTTAGCATTTCTAATAACCCGTAAGACGTGATCTACATAACCTCCTATGAACGCATTATGATAATGATCGACACTAGATGCCGGCGCTATACTTATACGATCCTCATACTTATTATAAAGAGATAATAACTTTTCTTTCCTATCTCCGGAGAATTCTGTTTCAATTACTGTTAATAAACTATTCCAATTATTTGATATTTCTTCTGCTTTTAAACTCATAACTTTATATTATTTGATCTACTACACCATATTCTACTAACTGATCTGCTGTTAAGAAAAAATCTGTTTTCATCATTTCTTTCCACCAATTAGCATCTTTCTTTGTTTTACTTTCTAACAAATCATATATTGTAGTTTCTATTGTTTTTATATTATCAACATATGCTGATATATCTCCCATCTTACCACCTATAAAACTAGATGATTGATGGAACATCACTGACGAACGTTTACTTATCATTCTTGTGCCTGTACCATGAGTTAATATAACTGCCGCGGCCGAAAATGCTTTACCTCTACATATAGTATTAATCTTAACAGAGAGTGTTTCAATATAATCAATAAGTCCTAACATATCATATACATCTCCGCCATCGGAGTTAATTATAACATTTATAGGATCATCTTTTGTTTTTGCATCACGGCTAGAAATTATAGATCTTACTTTAATCATAAAATCGACCATCGAATCATTTGTTATATCACCATTTAGATAAATAACAGAATCATCATAATCAACTAAATTAGATAATATATCTGATAGTTTTGTATATGGACTATCTAGATTATCGTCTTTATCGTCCTTTTTATTTACAGCCTTTGGCTTTTCTTCATATAAACTCATGATTAAATATAATAACTTTTTATCGTAAAGGCAAAGATTATATTAGCTTTTTTAATTGACGTTCAATTTTACGTAAAGAAGATTGATTTGATCTTATATCTTTTTTAAGTTTTGCTTTACCTAACTCCCCACGTATAAATACCATCTGTTCTGCTAACTTATTTTTTAAAGTTTGTTTTTCTTGTTTAGATAATTTTTTCTTAGGCTCTGGCTTAGGTGTAGGAGGCAATGTTCCTTTTAATTTAGGCTGTTCTACACCTTTATGAAATACAGTGCCATCAACATGTACAAATTCTTTCATAAACTGCCATCCCCTAATTCTACCTTTAGATATATATCCTTTAGATATTTCTGGTGGAGCTGTTATATTTCGTACACAACTACTACATAACACTGCTATACTAGTATTACCTACTAGTTCATAGTTTGTGCATGGCGTGCCTTTATAATATTTATTTTCTGTATTGCTATTACGACATATCATAAATTTTTGTCCGTCGCGTGTAACTGTTTTATATTTTATTTTTTCTTTTTTCATGACCAATATGCATTTGATGCTCGTTCTTGTTTTGCCGGTTCACTTTGAATAGGCATTTTATTTTCTTCGTTATATATATTTTCTTGTTCTATAGAACCTGAATCATAATGTAATCCATCATTGCCATTTTGTCCTATAATGTTCATTCTTTGTTCAGACTCTTCTTCATACGCATCACTAGGATGAGGTGGCCTAAAGTGATCTTTATGATCTTCTATTGGAGTTTTAGAATCGTTTTGTACTATACTAAATGCTTTATTTGCTGATATTAATAGCAATATTGCTAATGGGTCGAATACAAATATAAATGCTAATACAAAATAATTAACTATATTATCCATTGGTATATTACTTATATTTGAAATATATTTTAGAGGACCTACTTCTGAAGTTACTTCTGAATTAGTATTAATATCTAACACTTGTAAATCTAAATTAGTTATAGAATCAGACAATGACTCTATTTTTAAAGAAACGTCATTACGTTGTAATTTAAAATCATTAAGTTGTCCTTGCAATACTTTTCTAGTTTTACTTGATGTCGATGTTATTATTTGTCCGGATTCTTTGTCTCGCCATTGTATTTTATTATTGGATAATCCCTTTGTCAATTCAGATATTGAATTAGCTAATTGATTTTTTTCTGCAGAATAACTATTTAATTGTTCTTGAAATCTATTTTTCTTCATTTCAATAATATTAACTTGTTTATCTAATACTATTAATTCATCAGATGTTGTTTGATATGCAGATGTTAAAAATCCATATATACCTAAAGAAGTTATCATCATTAATATAATAACTGCTGATGTAAGGTATGTCTTTAATAATACACTTATCTTATTCCAAAATCGATGTAAAAATGTAGCCGTAACTAATTTAGAAATTTCTAGTGCAGATGCCATAATAATTACAGCAGTAGCTTTTGCCGAAAACAATTTACTTAATCCAAATACACTATAATATGCTGCAATGCCGGCTAATGATAATGCAGCTATTAATACTATATATGGAAAAGTTTTTTTCATTCATTAACTAATAGTTACTCTGTCAAATACAAATTTCAATTTTCTTCTTATCTCTGTTAATCTACGAACTGCTTCATTTGTATCAACTGCTTGCTTTCCAGCTAGATCAACTAATATAAATATCATATTATCAATTTCATCCAGTTCTCTTAAAACGTTATCTTTATCTTTCATAACTTATCTTTCTTTTTTTTTTTGTATAAATATCACGATACTTGAATACTGCCAACTCTTTGGCTTTAGCCTCTAATACAACATCTATACGATGTCCGTAATTTTCTATAGGGTCTAATACGTAATCAGCATGCGCTTGTTCTCTTATCTTGGAGAATTCTTTTTTGTATTTTGCAAACGTCGGCCATTCATCTATCTGATCCCATTCTATATTATGTTTACTACATACCTCTGCTAAATAAGCTTTTTTCTCGATACGCCTAGATTCAGAATAATGACAACACTGCACAACATCGCTAGGCCAAGTACTGCCTGCCATCTCTAATGCTTCACGTTCTGTTAATTCATCAGTATGAAATGTATGATGAAAATAATCAAATGTGATAGGAATGCCTATCTTCTGATGAAATAGTTCATATAATTGTTTAACACTATATAGGCTAGGCTTATCATCATTCTCTACAACTAATCTGGCTTTACATTCATCAGACAATCGATTGTAACCATTGATCCAACGTTTAGCAGTCGACTCTCTATCGCCATACGCACCAGCAATATGTATATTAATTTTGTTATCATATGAAGGTGTATATCCTAATAAATCAAATAACTGAGAATGTCGCTCTAAACTCACTATCGATCGATCTACAACATCCATTGTCGGTGAACCTAATACATGAAATGGCCCTGGATGTGTAGTTAAACGATGATTATGTTCTCTAGCATAATCACCGGCTTTACCTAATGCATCACATATCTCTTCATAATCTGGTAACTGATCTAATTCATAATGATCATGCCATGGAAATAGTTCAGAACCAATACGAAATAATCGTATCTTGTTCTCTTCATTCCATTGTAAATAGTGAAGTAAGTCTTTAGCATTGGCTAATGCTCGTTCACTAAGTACTGATAAATTATCTGGATACCATGTTGCTTTTCTTGCTGTTCTAGAGGTAGTAACTTTACCTCCGTATTTTTTAGGTCTACTAGTAAGTGTCATATTGACACATGCGTAGCCTATTCTTACTTTATCTTCCATATCTAAATATAAGTATAATATCTCGTAAAGGCAAATTATTCTGCAACTATTTCTACATCATCTATACTATCACATAGATAATATATACCATCTTTTTTTAGTATAGTGTTGACCATAAAATATTCCTTAAGCTCATCTGAACTAACGTTAGACGGTAATGTTGATTCCTTAAGTGTTCGTTTAAGAACGTATCGTTGTCTATTAAATTCTAAGTGTTTAAACCAATAACTCATAATGAAAGACTGCGGGTCAATTTAATTTATTTTATTGTAACTGTTTTAGGTTTATTATCTTCTGTAAGCGGTGCATGCAAATGTAATAATCCATTTTGTAACTTTGCTTCTAATAATGAAAGATCAAATCTTCTAGAGATTCTCCATCCAAAATTAAATGCTCTTTTTGCTATATTACGTTGAATATATTGAGACCCATCATTGTTATTAGTGTCCTTCTTATATTCAACTCTTAAGATATCTCCTTCTATAGTAAGATCGATATCCTTTTTTGTTAAGCCGACACATGCAATGTCAATATTGAGGCCATCATTGGCTTCATATATATCTACTGGATGATTGACTCTGATTTGGTTGAAAGGTTCATATTCTCCTTCTTGATCGAAAAAGTTTCTGAATAAAATGTCGAATGGCGATGTGCCGAATTGTGTTAGTGTTCCCATAATTAATCTCCTTAAATGATTATTTTTTTTATTAAACTTTAGTTTTAATGCAATTAAACGACCCGCAGTGTCTTTCAATTACTTATATAAATATACTAATTCTCGCAAATAGGCATACTTAATTTTATTATAGAAAATGCTTTAAAATATTTATAGATGTCTAAACTAGTTTTTACTACATCATGGTCACGCGTCATTATATGTCCGTCTAACCAAATATTTTTTATACATTTATTAATAACAGATAAACTCTCACTATTAAATGTAATTACATCATCATAAGTTGTTATACAAAGTCTATGGCCAGATACTAATACATCTTGTACATGTGCCATTCCCATAGACTCTTGCTTCATATCCTCGATCTTAGCAATTTGTTTTAGCATTGCTCCTCGAGGACCTAGTATTGCTGTATCATGAAGATATTCTATTTTGTTAGGCTCGTCTAATAATATAAATAAATCGAAATCGTCTTCCATTATTTCGAGCTCATCAAATTTCATATTAGTTCTTCTATGTCAAATAATTTTTTAAAATTTTCTAGAGTTAGATTTTTGATTTTACTAGCTTTAATATAAGCTTTATCTCTAGAACGCGATTCAACAATACCTATTTGTTCTTTATGAGAATCTTTAATATTAAAATATTTAAATCGCTTCATTTTATATAAATATTATTTTAGCTTACCTAGGAGTCCAATCTGATAAGCTCTTTCTAATGCTCCTCTTGCTTCTCTACATGTCTCTTCAATTCTCTCTAATTCTTTGAAAGTTATATTGAAAGACTTGTTACCGATTACAAAATTGCCTATAGGCTGATAATCATTTCTTGTACGAAATTGATCTGCAGTTAATGTTTTAGAGACATCAAAATCGATACCACTATATAACTTACCAAATCTTTTTACTCTATCTTCATTGATAGCGTATCTACTATTTACACTCATTTTTTTATTTTTTTATTATTAAACAAAATCCGTCATCAGATACTGAATGATCTAATATGACGTTCTTAAATTTATCTTTCGACCAATTTAATATTTTACCAGGATCATGTTGTATTAATCCTTCTGAATATGATATTAAGACTACTATTCCATTAATTGCATGCATATACATTTTATCTATAGTATCACATAAGTATTTAAAATCATCACGTGTCATATCAGCATCATATCTTAAATTACATGACCCTATATTAACACACCAATCTTTAGTTACATTTAAAGGTAGTTCAAACCAATCTGATAATATTATATCTCGTTTAGGATCTATTATTTTGCCTGCGTTAATTAATGGTTCATTCATATCGACGCCGGTATAGTCAAGTTCGCCATATTCAGATAAATGCATCACATGCAAATCTCCTCGACCACATCCAAAGTCTAATATACTTGATCCTACAGGAATATATTGTAAGCCTGACTTATATACATTCCATTGATTTTCACGTGTATTATAACCTACCGCTTCAGCAGAATATTGTAAATATGTATCATCTTGTTCTGCTACCTCAACATCTTTTTTATCGGTTTCTTTTTTATCAACTAAAATGTCTTTACCTTTTATCATTTTTTTAAGTTTATCTAACATAACCTGTTCTCCTTTTTCTATTTTCTATACGCATCAATTTAGCTTCTAAACTTTTCAAATCCATTCTAGTGGGATGCGTTCTATTAAAATGCTGTGATGTCTTACATGCTAATGCTGCATGTGACCAGGCTTCTTCCTCAGTGTATACATCTGGTAAAAAGAATTCTTCTGCTATAAAAGTATCCCCATCGATGACGACATATGCGCCGTCATCTTTTTTAGCTATAAAAGCATTGGGATATTCTTTTAATACTCTTTTTTGATTTTTATCCATAACTAGAATGATCTAGGACCGACAACTGGGAATGAAAAATCTGCACACTTCTCATAATGATCTATAGTCATTTCAACATTATCACTATAATTAGCTCTAGTATGTCCTAATGAATTATCTAAGTATAATTGAGTAGGCTTATCTGTGTTCTGCATAAATACTGCAGTTAGATTAGAATCAATAGAATATTTACTTTTTGGTTTATCAATTTGAACCATACAATAACCTCCACCTCTTTCTGATCTAACATCATATCCTAAGATCTGATTTTTCTTTTTTCTTACGTTAGTTACGATACCTACATGATTTTTATCTTCGATACGCATAACAACAATGTTACCTTCGGTATATGCTATTCTCATTATTATGAATTTTGGGTTTCAATAACTTTGCAGATCCTTGTATCTTGAACTGCCTTTACTTCAAAGTCAACTCCACTATCTTGGAAGTCTTTATTAACTAATGCTTCTGCATGTGTTACAGATGTTGCATTAACTAGATATTGTTCTGATACTTGTTTTACGCCTTTGGGAGTATCTGTGGCTACTTTTACTTTTGCTATATAATAACTCATTATTTATTTTTTTAATTTAACTTACTATAAATATAAGGTAAATAAATCGTAAAGGCAAAGCTTTTTGAAGCTTTTTTTAATATTTTTTTTTGAAGATTGCTTCTAAAATTATTATCGCAACAATAATTATTCCACCAACTATTAATATCTTTGTCATAACTCTTTTTAAACTAATGGTAAATATATACTATCGCATTTTTCTTAGATATGCTTTTGATAATTTAGATAAAACATTAAACATTGCTCCCATATCATCCATTGTATCATAATTGCCATCTTGTGCTAACATTTGTAGATAAGTTTCTAAATCTTTCTGGGCTACATTTGAATTAGTCCATTTTTTAAGTATGTCAGATTTTATAAAAACTTCATTGATTGGAGTATCATTAGATTCATTATATTTTTTAGCTACATCATTTAATGTAGGTAATGGCTTACCTGATTGTCTTTCCCAAGCAAAGCCTTCTAGCAAATTTTTTAATTTCATATCTGTCTTTATTTTTGTGGAGGTATTGGAATAGCTCTTCTACCACCTTTTGTTCTTAATGCTTCTAGTTGATCTGACACTTCATTATCAGCTCTCATTTGTAACATTAAGACACTATCGTCTCCAATAGTGTCTTCTATTGTTTTATAAATATCATAAGCTGACTCTGGATTCATAGCTGCATTTTTTGCTGACTTTAAAGCACCTTCTAATCTAGTAACAATTTCTTTTCTTAATGCATTTCTACTCATTGTTCCAAATCCTACTATATGTATCTGTGGATCAATAGGATCAAAGTCATCTGGCTTAAGAAGATTGCCATATTTAGAAGTTTCTTCATTTAATATGATATTGAGTTCTTCATTAATCATATTAGTTAATTTATTATATAAGTCATTATTTTTCATTAGTTCCAAAATATTAATTTAGCTATTACACCTAAAACAACTACCCATATAGACCATAAAGCTTTATTTGCTTTATTTCTAAAAGAAGTATTACGATTAACTTTAGATATAGTACCTTTATTAGGATCTAATAAAGTTTGTTTAATCATTGATATATCTGATTGCATTTTTATCTGACCCTCTTTAAGATATTCCATGTCTTTCTGAACTACTTTTATATCTGTATGTAATTCAGCATTCGTTAATCGTTGTGCCATTTAAGCCTTTTTAGATTCAGCAACTGATTGCTTACGATATTCAGTTACTAATTTTTTTAATTCGCCGATTGCTTTTCTAGCTCTTGTTCCGGCTGCCCTATTACCTTTGTCCATAAACTTAGAATGATTCTCTGTAAATTCGTTCCAACTTTTTTCTAACTCTGTGTATATATCATTTGATGTCATAACATTCCTTTTTTTAATAAATATGATGTGATCTAAAATTGAAAAGCTTCATCTTGTTTAACAAAAAATTGTTTATAAAATTCTGCTTCTAACTGTTCTTCATCAATCACGTCTAATGACTGAAAGATTAAATTTCCGTCTAAGTATACTTCTCCTATCAATGAATCATCATCGACAAAGTATTCTATTTCCTCACCGGAAAAAGATTCGTTAGTTTGTATATTTTCTAAATCTATCATTTACAATAAATATTGAGTATCCATTAATAACCTTTATTAATTTAATAATAATTTTGATTTGGTAGTATGTATATGCTCAATTCTACAACCATCCATTGTCCATGATATACGTTTACGTAATTCTTTGATATTACGTTTATCGCGTGGATTAGGATAATCACAATGCATTGGATATAATGTAGAAGTACGCACTTGTCGTTTTTCTAATTGAATACGATAAGTGTGCTTATACTTGTACGGCTCTGCTGATATTGTATATTTCATTTATATCTGTATTTTGTAAAACGATTGCATCATGATATGCAAGACGTAATTTCGATCGTCGATTATTAGCCGCTTCCAGTGTTTCAAAAACTTCAACTTCAAATTCATCAGAAACCTGATCACGATGTGCTACTATATATTTCATAACTGTTTGTTTAATTTTTTTTGTACCTTTTCCCAATACTGTAATGTACGTTTACGTTTATACCCTCGAGGGCCTCCATTCCAGTTACGAGCAATTTTTTCATTGGTAGATTCTTTATGATGAAAATTTTTCCATATGTAAAACATCTGAATTGACTTTTTTCTACTCCAACGATCTTTGTTTTTAAATCTTGTAGTGTTACCTAGGTCCTTTAATATCCGATTGACTTCACGAACCATTATAGGCCTAATTTGCAGGCATCCTATGGAAGGAATTACCAAATGTCTGTCGCCTACACAACTGTCATTGCCTGTACTTTCAACATATATTAAAGAATAAACTAAGCTTGAATCTTGTATGTTAACAGAATTACTATTAATGATGTCATTGATAGTATCTTGTACAACTTCAGGTGTATGCAATAAATTGATTTTTTTCGTCTTACGATAATCGGCCATGCTTCCGAATAATGGTATTGCGACTATCAGTGACCATATGTATATTGTTTTCATAATTCTTTTAATTAACTACATTTAAAGATAAGGATAAATTTTCGTAAAGGCAAATCTTTTTACAGCTTTTTTACTATATTACTACACTTTTCATATTCTTCAATACTTTCAAAATAACTTAATAATTTATTAACATCATCATGATCGGTAGGTAAATAAAATTCTTTTTGTTCTGCTAATTTATTATAGGTAGTTTCTCCTACTAACAATTGATATGCATTATTATATGATTTTTCTATATCCATATTATTTTAAACCTATAAACATTTCTTCTATATATAACTCTTCTGCCATTTGTTTCACATGCCAATATGGAGCAACTTCTAACTCTTGAAAAACATCTTTCTCAACATCATATATTGTATAACCTGAACCAAACCCGGCAAATGTAACTGACTTCTGAATCTCTTCCATTATACCATTTGATTCATAACACCAATCTGAATCTTCAAATTTGGTATCACAATCTTTTCCATGCAACTCATAATAATCTTCTTTCGCAGAAGCATATCCTTGTTTCCATAATTTTGTAATTTTCTTTTTCAGATCTTCAAGGACTTTATCATTCCAATCATACATTTCCGATGACCATGGATTTGTAATTTCTATTCCGTATTTCTCTTTTATCATATCTCTTATTTTTTATTAATTAACTATATTTAAAGATAAGGATAAAAGCTCACGATTCCTAATTTTTTACCAGAAATGTTTGAAAAAAGTTTAATATGTTTTATGATGTCCGTGACCTAGGACTTTACGGATTCGACGCCTTGAGGATTTATCACTATAACTTTGATGAGGCTGAGTATAATTGAATTTCTTTGTGATTCGAGCTGACCTTCTTTTCGTTATGGGAGATTGATCCACGCCTTTATGAAAAGAACATGAACATATGATAAATACTAGTATGATGAAACTATATCTCAAACCCTAGGTTGAATATAATGAATCGAAACTTTTTGTTTGTTTCAACTTGCAATAAAGTAAGTTTACCTATTCGGATGTTGATCTCGATAACATTCTTTTTGTTTGATGCCGACCAACTATTGATCCAGTTGATTCCAGTATTGTTTTTCTTGGTTGCTTTTTTCTTTGCCATTTGTTGTCTCATTTTAGTAGGTGTTAGTGTCATAATTAATAATATATATTAGTGTGGTTTTAAAAACTTAAGAAGTGTGGTTTTAGGATTTAGATTTGCCAACCTTTTCATATCCGGTATCCACGGTATCCTCATCCTCGCCGGGTTTATCGGTTTCCCAATCCGGATCCCTTTCATAGCTATCACCGGACTCATCTGCATAAAAATCTTTTTTACCAAAAGGCCCAGAGGGCCATGCTTGTTGGTCATCAGCAGAAAACAGATTGGTATCCTTTTCCCTTATTATTTGTTTGACAATTGTTTGGAGTCGT
>Ga0181379_1000707_pt1 | contig 16048 bp, 8 predicted proteins | sample 2SPOviralmetaG_FD_130115 | JGI IMG/M metagenome (GOLD analysis project Ga0181379, IMG submission 130115) | Marine viral communities from the oligotrophic San Pedro Time Series (SPOT) site, San Pedro Channel, CA, USA - 2 SPOT_SRF_2009-07-10 | ecosystem: Environmental > Aquatic > Marine > Strait... | reverse complement strand
TAATTTTATTATATTATGGCTAAAAAAGCTAAAGCAGTAGAAACTGTTGAGGTTGCACCTCAAGAGGTTGCGGTAAAAACCGCTCCTAAACCCACAAAACCAACGTGGGAAATTAAAGATAGAACTTATTTTTTAAAAGGGAAAAAAACACCCTTAACGCACACCGTAAACTCTAGGCATACTTCTAAGCATCCATTGCTATGGTTTGACAAAAAAACAGGTGAACAACACGAGATTAGATATGCTACAAACCAGTCTTCTCCCTTAGTTAGCAAGCAAAAAGGAGAAGCTACACTAGGGCATATTATATTTAAAGAAGGCACGTTGTTTGTTCCTAAAGAAAAACAAAATTTACAAAAGTTGTTATCTATATACCATCCGGCTAAGGATAAATTATATACAGAATTCAATGCTGTTGTTGTAGCCGAAGATCAATTAGGCATGCTTGAAATGCAGATAAATGCTTTGAATGCAGCTAGAAATATGGATATTGAATTTGCCGAAGCAATATTAAGAGTTGAATTAGGCTCTTCTGTAACTAAAATGAGTTCTAAAGAACTTAGAAGGGACCTTTTATTATTTGCTAAAAATAATCCAAAATTATTTATTAGTCTAGCTAATGACGATAATGTTCAACTTAGAAACATAGCTATTAGAGCTTCTGAAGCAGGTATTGTTAAACTGTCTCCAGATCAAAGAACATTTACCTGGGGATCAAACGGTAGAAAATTAATGAATGTACCTTTTGATGAAAACCCTTACTCAGCATTTGCTGCTTTTTTAAAGACAGACGAAGGTGTTGAGGTCTATAAATCTATAGATAAAAAACTATAAAAACAAGTGATACTAATATAGGCGGTTTCGGCCGCCTTTTTAGTATTACAATAAAAAATTAAAAATGGCTATAAACGTAGACACCGTATATAAAACAGTCTTATTAATTATAAATAAAGAACAGAGGGGTTATTTGACCCCAAACGAGTTTAATAGAATAGCCACTCAAGTTCAATTAGAAACTATCGATGAGTACTTTCAAACTATATATCAACAGTCAAGGTTTAGTCAAAATGAAAGTGAGTACGGTGATAGGTATTTAAATGTACAACAAAAATTAGACATATTTAAAAAAATAGGAGATTGTGCTTACGACGGCTCTGGTTTAACTAAAATATTTACGCCACCATCTTCTTCAGGTTCGGCTACTGGTACTCAAACCTACACGTACCAAACTACATCACCTTTAACAACTTCATACGCTTTAACAACCATAACACAGTCAGATGTAGAAAACAGTAATGTTGTTGTAACTTTAAATGGTCAACTTTTTAGCACTAGTGACTATAATATAACTGGAGGATTTTTTAATCTTACAACTATTAATATAACAGACGGAGATGTTATATTAATAACTATATATCCTAAAGATTTTTATAAGTTAGGAACTGTTATATTTGACGGTGACAAAGAGGTAGAAAGAGTAGAAAGAAATCAATTAGCAAAATTAAACTTATCTACATTAACAAAACCTTCTACTTACTATCCTGTTTATTTATATGAAAATAACAATATTATAATATATCCTCAAAGTATATCTTCAAGTGTTCAAGCAACTTATATAAAAAAACCTGCAAATGTTATGTGGAATTTTACTTCAAGCACTGGGCACTACGTGTGGGATCCTAATTCTTCTGTGGATTTTGAGTTAGATCCTACAGAGCAAACGAGTGTTATATTAAAAATATTACTATACGCAGGTGTTGTAATAAAGGATCCTACTATAATAGATGTTGCAGCTAGAGAAGTTGCGGCCGAAAAAGCTAATGAAAGAAATTAATAACGCATGTCTTTAATAAAAGAAACAAACCAACAATACTATCAAGGAGCGCAGGTATTTATTTCTGCAGAAAACGTACCTAATCCTAACGTTCAAAGTTTTACTACAACTTTTAATACAGATTTAATTTTTGGATCTTACAGCCCTGAGCAAACAGACTACGCTTTAAATAATTTTAAAATATACACAAGTAGCACGGGTCTGCCAAATCCTTCTAGTTGGAGCGAGTATACTAGTGCTTACACTGTTGCTGGTAATGTTTTAACTTTCACTGACCTAACTAGTAACACGTATGTAGTTGTTCAGCTTAAATCTGCTAGTGGAGGTTTATACGCACAAACAGAAACAGAAAAAGCGTACGGTGATATTGTTGAAAACAACTATGGAGGCTATCAATATGTTAAATTAAACGACATTATAAATAATTTTATGGTTGCTTACGTTGGTATGGAGAAATTAATACTAAACGTGAAAAGAACAGATGTTATTTTTCATGCAAAAAGAGCAATGCAGGAGTTTAGTTATGATACTTTAAAAAGTATAAATTCTCAAGAATTAACAATACCTCCAAGTTTAAGCTTACCGCTTCCACAAGACTATGTAAATTACGTTGGACTTTGCTATATAGATAACTTTGGGGTTAAAATTCCTATATATCCAGCGAACAATTTAACAACAAGTCCTTATGAAAACCCTGTTCAAGATACGTCTGGCACACCTATTCAAGATAACTTTGGTGAAAACTTGGAAGGAACTTCACTAACAGAACAGCGCTGGAAAGGTGCAAATGATAAAGTTATAAATCAAAGTCTTTTTAATAATCTAGATGAATACGCTCTTTGGGCTAATTACTACGGTTTTGACACAAATATATTTTATGGTCAACAATATGGTATAGAACCTCAATACGCTCAAGTCAATGGCTGGTTTAATATGAACGAAAGAGAAGGTAAAGTTTCTTTTTCTAGCAATTTAAAAAACAAGCTTATTGTATTAGAGTATATATCAGATGGTTTGGCTTATGATTTAGAATCAAAAGTTCCAAAACTAGCTGAAGAGGCCATGTACGCATATATACTACACGCTATAATATCTACAAGAATAAACCAACCAGAGTATATTGTTCAAAGACTTAAAAAAGAAAAAAGATCTAAACTTAGAAATACTAAAATAAGATTATCTAACATAAAACTAGATGAGATAGTTCAAGTAATGCGAGGAAAATCTAAGTGGATAAAACAATAAAATTAAATGGCTGAATCTAAAAACAGTTTCATTGGGTCTAAAATGAACAAAGACCTTGATGAAAGATTAATACCTAACAACGAATACAGAGACGCTTTAAACGTTGCGGTCTCTAGATCGGAAGGAAGTAACTCTGGTGCTTTAGAGTCAATACCTGGGAATGAGTTGATATCATATAACACTCCAAGTGGTGTTTCTGCTACTATAATAGGTTTTGTTGTAGATGAAAGTAACGATAGAGTTTTTGTATTTAAAACTAGTTGGGGTAGCGAAGAAGATGCACCAGAAGATGCGTATTGTGCTATAGATGTTTTTAACCAAGGTAGTCAACTTTCACAAACTTTAGTTCACGGAAGTTGGTTAAATTTTTCTACAAAAAACAGGATTAACGGGGTTAATCTTTTAGAAGATCTTTTATTTTGGACTGATAATAGAAATCAACCTAGAAAAATAAATGTAACTACTGCCATAGGTGATGCCGATTATTATCACGAAGAGCACCAAATATCAGTTGCTAAATACAATCCTTACAGACCTATAACAATTTATAAAGAAGAAATTGAAAAAGTTATTGCAGTAGATTCTTCTGATGATAAAATAATTACAGTTAAACATAATAGCGGTATAGTTCCAGGAATGACTGTAATGAGTGTTGACGCTATAAATCCAGCTGTTCAAGGTGTAAATGCTTTAGATTATTTAACAGTAGAAAGTGTAGAGAACTTTCCTGATATCAACCCACCAGCAACAGTAGTAACACTTTCTGAAACACCTGATCCTTTAATAGCTGTAAACGATACAGTGTATTTTGTTATATCTACAATGACAGACAAGTCTTCAAACGCGTCATGGCCTGGTGATCCAGATTATTTAGAAGATAAATTTGTAAGATTTGCTTATAGATTTAAATTTGATGATAACGAATATTCTATATTTTCTCCATTTACTCAAATAGCTTTTATACCAAAGCAAAAAGGATTTTATATAAACGGAGATCAAGAAAACGCCGTTAACAGTACTATTGTAGATTTTTTTGAAAACGGTATAAACAACATCGAGCTAATAATACCTCTACCTGATTCAGCTAATAATATATTAAATTCTTATAAAATAAAAGAAATTGATATTCTTTATAAAGAATCTGACGAGGTCGCTGTTAGGGTTTTAGAAACAATTAAAACTCCTTTAGAGGGCACCGACAATGTTTACGTTTACTCTTATCAGTCTAAAAAACCTATAAAAACACTAGCGCAAGCCCAAACAACAAGAGTGTATGATAAGGTTCCTGTTAAGGCCTTTAGTCAATCAGTATCTGGCAATAGAATTATATATGGCAATTTTCAAACTAAACACACGCCTCCAGAGAGCATTAACTATAACATGTCTGTTCAGCAGAAAATAGGTACAGCTGGCAGTACTAATTTTATAGAATATCCTAATCATACTTTGAAGCAAAATAGAAACTATCAAATTGGATTTGTTTTATCTGACAAGTTTGGAAGACAATCTGATGTAATACTTTCTACTACTACAACAACAACATCTGAAGCCGGAGGATTTAATTTTTCAGGATCAACAATATATGCTGATTATATAAAAGATGAACCTAGAGGTAGTGATATTCCAGACACTAACTTTATAGATCCTAGTGTAGCGGAATGGAGAGGTAATGAGCTTATAATGTCTGTAAACTCTCCAATAGAATCAACCAAAAACTCTCAAGGAGCACCTGGCTTATATGCTAATCCTCAAAGTAATGGCTTTGATTTGCTTTTTAGTTATACTGCTACAATAGTAAATAATGTTTACACTTTTGCAGTAGATCCTAATAGTGATAACACAATACCTAATGTCGGAGAATATTTAAAAGGAGAGTATAAAGATTACGTAGAAGTAACTTCAATAACAGGATCTGGCGTAAGTGGAAATCCATACATAATAACTACAGATGGTCAAGTTAGTACGTGGTATTTAAATGACCCTAAAATTCCTAGTGATCTTCCAGATACTAAATTCTCTTACACTTTAAATTATCTTGGTTGGTATTCTTATAAAATTGTTGTTAAACAGCTAGAGCAAGATTATTATAATGTGTATCTACCCAGTGCTGTTGGCGGCACAGATGTAGTTGACGAAAGTACTGATACTGATGCTGATGTTACTTTTTTGTCTCTTATAAACGATAATATAAATAAAATACCTAGAGATTTAGCTGAAGTAGGACCGGATCAAAAGCAGTATAGAAGTAGTGTTTCTTTATTTGGTAGAGTAAAACCAACAAAAGAAAATACTAATTTTAGTAATGAGCAGTTTTACCCAAGCAGAAGAGCAGATACGTCTACATCTATAGGTCAATCAGATGTTATTCTTAAAGACGTAAGTGACGCAAATAAATTTATTTTTAATGAAAGTTCAGATCCTATAGTAGCTAGAATATCTACTCAAAAACAATTTGGTTTAGATAAAAGTAATTTTAACACTGAAAATGACAGATTTCAACTAGCGGTATACGAGACAGAACCTACTGTTTCTGTTATTGACATATTCTGGGAAACAGCTACATCTGGTTTAATATCTGATTTAAACTGGGATGTTGGCGTAGGCTTTGAAGGTCCTGTTGGTTTTCAAGACAAAGTTTGGAATTTTCCAGAAAGCAAAGAAATAGGAAATTCTTTGACACAGCCTTTTTTTCCAATAGATTTAGATGGAGTTGCTCTAACTCTTACAAATCTAGAAACTTATACAGTAACTTCGCCTAGAGGTGACGTGACTAGCGATTTTGAGATAGTTCAAAACAATGCTGGTGAATATCAAATATTTTTAAACACTGTTTATACATTTGTAAATGATAGCCACACACAAGACGTGTTTACATTTGAAATACAAATAAACGATTCTAATGAAGATTCTTTATGGAATACAGTAACTTTATCTTTTACAGAAAGATTAAACAATGTAGTTCCTAATTATAATCCTATTAACTCAGGTGGCTTAGTTCCATATTATTACTGGAATGGTACCTGGATTGCAGGTCAAGAGATTCACAACTTTAAACCATATGAAAACAACCAGAGAATAAATGGTGATTACAGTAGTGATAACCAACCTGGTGACACTTTATATCCACCTAATTATACTGGTCTTTCGTGGGAAATAATGTCTGGTAACGATGAAGGTTATTTTAATCTTGATAGAACTACTGGTCTTATAACGCTAACAGAAGCAGGGTTAGACGCTGGCATTGGCACATACTGTATAGATTTAAAACTAACAGATGCCACTGATGAAAACAATGATCCTATACCTGCTGATGAGGTAGATGATCCCATATACGGAAGCTTAAGTGTTACAAAGCAAGTTTGCTTAATAAAAGGTTACCCACCTATAAATAATCCTGGAGTTGGAGAAGGGTTTGGAAGTTTTACTTTTGCTAATGGTGGATGTAGCGATTGTGGTCCAAGCACTAATACGCCAAATAAAATTGCTTACTATTCTGCCGCTGGTGAATTAACTAATGATGACTTACCTGAAGGAATAACAGCTACTGAGTTTTATAGAATAAGTGATCAGCTAACAAGGGGACAAATGCTAGTTAATTATTTGAGTTTTATTCAAGTTGATGATTTCACAACTGATTGTTGCCCGGGCAGTGATCCACAAGGTTATGATTGGACGGGCACTGTTTCGTTTTCTACTTTTTACAGAGAGAATCCAGAATCTGATTGGGTGAGTGCAACTGATTTAAATAATTATCCTTCAGGCTTTTTTCAGGAACTTAGAAATAGAGACACTGGAGCTGGCGGCACTTTGATTAGGAATTGTAATAGATTTTTAGCTTTTGAAAAACCGGGAGAATATCTTTACATGGCATACCCTGTTGTTGGTGGTAATCAGTTTGGTTTTGGAGCATTTGATGTTTATGTTCAGTCAGACGTTGTGGTTGATGATTTACATCACCTGCAAGATCCTAGTAATCCTTTACCTACGCCACCTACAAACTCACAAGAATACGCGGCTGGTGTATTTGAGTTAAAAGGTACAATGTTAATTAATGATCATTTTAGTCTTAGTGCTGGGCAGCTTATTTTAGGCTGTATTACACCAGATCCCGCTGGCTTTATATACACATGCAGTACATCTGGAGTACCTACAGGTGGAGTAGCTATAAGCATAGGTGATTATTACGAGGTTCAAAGTTGCCCTGGATCTGGAGGTACAGGAACTTTTTATTGTAATGGACCTACAATTACAGATGGTCAATATATAATAGCCATAAGTAATAAAGCTGCAGGAGAATCAACCGTAAACGACTGGGTTATATCTGATTCACCTCCACAAACAACAGATCTATTAGGCTCTGATGATCCTACTTGTGGTAAGCCTATGCCTGAAAATTCAGTAGTTCTTTATTCTAGTTCTAAACTACCTGAATATGCAGAATTATTTTTTACAGATCCTGAATTAGTTTTTGTGTACGCACCTACAACACCTGGAAAATATTTCCAAATAACAAAAGAAGATGATAATGTTATATTTTTTAACAGTGTAAATAACCAGTTAGTTCAAGGACAATTCACAGCTAATCCCGTAATAGACGCGGTTGGCAACAAACTTCTTACATCTACGTTTTCAGACAGACCAGAGTACGCAATTGGAAGTGTTTTTGCAACAGATCCAAACACAGGTGCGTCAGAGTGTTTTACACCATGGTATGAAAATCCACCCAATAGATTTTAGTAATAAATTTTTAAAACAAGTGATTAATAATATATGGCTGCTATAATAGAACTTAAATATTATAACTCTTTCTGGTTAAAGAAGATACAATGTATCGCTGATGTTTTGCCAAGCGCCACTACTGGAGGTGCAGTAGGAAGTTTTGCGTCTCAAAATGGTGCTGAAATAACTGTATCCAATACACTTACTGTCACTCAAATGAATGTAGGACAAAAGGTTTCTATAGACTATACAGCAGCTGGACAAGACGAAAGCTACGAAGGATTCATAATAAAAAGAAATAGTGATACCGTTTTTACTTTAAACACAGTTCCAAATCCAGCTATATCTGGAAACCCAGATATTAACTTTGGACCTATAGAAGATTTTACAAACATACCTCAAAGCTACCGCTCTCTTATAGATCCTGAACCTAACTCAGATTGGTACATAGAAGAAGCTAGAATACGAGGAGGATACAATAATACCACTGTTGACTTTGGAGTTAAGGCTTATGCTGTTGACGATGTTAAGGCTGGTGAGGTTAGGACAAATGCTATGATTTACTCTGGTATTTACAATTCTAAAACAGGTGTTAATAATACTAATCAATTTTCTGTAGCAGAAGACATTACAAGAGCTGTTAACATAGCAAATGGGGCTATACAAAAACTATACACAGAAGATACTAATTTAATAATTTTTCAAGAAAGAAAAGTTAGTAGAGCATTAATAGATAAAGATGCTATATATACGCAAGAGGGCCAAGCGTTAACCGCCGCTTCAAATGTTGTAATTGGAGGTATAAGTGCCTATAATGGAGAGTTTGGTATAAGCAGAAATCCAGAAAGCTTTGCTGTTTATGGATATCAAAAGTATTTTGTAGATACAGATAAGGGCGCTGTTTTAAGGTTATCACTAGATGGTATTACTGAGATATCAAACTACGGAATGTATGATTATTTTAGAGACAATTTAAGCTCTATAGGATCAAGAGGTTTAGTTCTTGGTGGTTATGACATACACAACAAGTGTTACACGGTTAGCATACAAGATAGCAGAAGACAGGCTAATACTTTAAGTTTTGATGAAAAAATAAATGGCTGGACCAGTAGATACAGCTATGTGCCTAACAACATGTTTAGTATAAGAAATAATTTTTATACTACTAAAGATACGGGAATATACAGACATTACTCTAGATCAGTAAAAAGAGGAACTTTTTATAACACACCGCACGCTTCTTCTATAACTACTATTTTTAATACTAATCCTTCTGTTTCTAAAAACTTCAAGACTATAAATTACGAAGGTCAAGGCGATTGGTCTTTATCTTATTTTAGCACAGGGCAAGATACAGCTATGCCTATAGGTGTTTTTGTAATGCCTACTAGTTTGTCCCAAATGGATAATCAATATTTGCAAAACCAGTTTAAACAGAAAGAAGATAAATATTTTTCTAATCTAATTAATACTTCTTTATCATCACAAGGAGAAGTTGTGTTTGGTAACTCAATATCAGGTGTAAAAGGTTTTACAGCTACAGCGGTATTTTTAACAAAAAACAACGGAGGCTACAACAATAATAGTGAGCTGTTTGCGGTATCTACTGAGTTTGTAGAATCTTCTTATTAAATTTAATTAAATGGAAAACACTTTAACAGAGCAAGAGTTAAAAGAAATACAAAAAATAAAGCATTTTAGAAACAATATAATGCTTTTTGAAAAACAACTATTAGATATAGAGGGATCATATGGAGATCCTAAAAACCCTGGAATGAGTGAATCTGCAAACGAAATTAATCCATTAACACATACTTTTGCAGATGGCTTATATATTAGAGAAATATTTATGCCTAAAGGTCAAATAATTTCTACTGGAATACATAAGAAAAAACATCCTTATTTTGTATTAAAAGGAGAAATATCAGTGTTAACTCAAGATGGTATAACAAAAATTAAAGCTCCTTATCACGGTATAACAGATCCAGGTACTAAAAGAATAATATTTATACATGAGGATTCAGTATGGATAACAGTACACGCTACAGACAAAGACAACGTAGAGGAAACTCTTGGTGATATAGTGGCTAAAGATTTTGATGATCCTGAAATTAGCATAGAAAATATGAAAAAATATTTAAAATTAAAAAACAAATAATATGAGTGTAGTAGCAGCAGGTATCGGTGCAGGCGCTAGTATAATCGGTGGAATTATGGGGCGTTCTTCAGCAAAAAGAGCAGCCCGAAGAGCAGCTAGAGAAAGAGCAAGACACATGGCTAAGGTGAATAGTCTAGAAAAAAGTAGACAAAAAATTATAAATCCTTACGCTAATACAGAAAGCGTAGCTGGAATGGCTAAAAATCTAACCGATGAAATGACAAATCCATTTGCTAATTTAAGTGTTGCTACAAAAGCGACTGAAATGCAAATAGAAGAAGCTGATTTATCTTTAGCAAGCACGCTAGACTCAATGGTGGCTAGTGGCGCTAGCGCAGGTGGAGCCACCGCTTTAGCACAAATGGCTTTAAAGTCTAAACAAGGAGTTACCGCTAGTATAGAACAACAGGAGGTTGCAAACGAAAAACTAAAAGCAGAGGGTGAACTTGAATTACAAAACAAAAGATTAGCAGAAGAACAAAGGATTCAAGGTATAAAAATGTCAGAAGCTCAAAGATTACAAGCTGCAGACGCAGCAGGAAAGCAATTTGTATTTAACGCAAAAGAAGATAGACAAAACGCTAAAATTAATAGACACGCTGCTTTAGCTGGAGCAGCCTCACAAGCTCAAGCTCAAGCTCGAAGAGATCAAACATCAGCCACTACAGGAATGATAGGTGCAGTAGGTTCAATAGCCGCGTCTGCACTGGCGCCACGTTAATATTAAAAAATGGAAGATAAAAACACATTAAATAACCTTGTATTAAAACAATACAACGACAGTAATGCTATAGCCTATGACACTGGTTTTATCTCTAGCACGTCTGATTATAGTTATAATATACTTGAAAGAGCTTATGAAGGCACTAGCACTATATATGCTAAACTAAAAATGGCAATAAAAAACAAAGCATGTCAAGATCCTTCCTGCCATAAAGAAAACAAGATGCTTCAGCAGTTAAGCGCGGCTCCGCAGTTAACAATAGATTTTTTAGAAAATATACTAGGTGAATTGTCGATTACAGAAACACCTAATTACGATGTAAACAATAATTATGAGTATTTAGTGGCTAATTCTATAATGACTAGCAAAGCAGGCTTTTCTAAAAACGACGGCTATATGGTTACTCTTAATTTACTTCAAGACGGAAGTCAAGAAATAATTTTTGAAGGGCCCTTGTTTACAAAGCCTTTGATAATAAATAGCACCGCTTTAAAATCTTTAAAAAATTCAGATATAGATTTAATAGCAGAAACACCTAATATAACAAAATTAATGCAATCTCTTTTAACTAAGGTTGGTTTGTTTTCTCAAAAAGATATAATAGAGGACGAGTTAAGTCCTCAAGCTAAGATATCAGAGGAATTTATTATGAAAAATCCTGATGGTACTTTTGATTACGAAATAATAGACATAGGTGGAGGTAAAGGTAGAAACATGCTTAAGTTTGATATGAATAAAATAAAACTTAAGTCTGATCCTTTTATAAGCGCTGAGGTAGCTGGCATGCTACAACAAGAGCAAGAGGTTGTAGCTGCATGGAACGTTTATATATCTAAAGGCACTAGCGTAGACGAAGATGATCAAATGATGCAGAACGCTAACGCTGGTTCAAGCGCTTGGTCTTATAAAGAAGATTTACCATTGTCTCAAGATAAAAAAGTTTTATTTGAAAGCAAATATAAGGAATACTTTATGAACAATTATTTAAAACCATTTTTAACAAATCAGTTTCCTACAGTTAAAGAAGATGCTGCTGTGTTTGATTTAGCAGAGGCTAAAAAAGCTAAAGCTCAAAAGTTCATTGACGATAACCAACTATAAATTTAATTAAATGCTGTTAATAGAAAAAGTACAGGAATTACAAGCAATTCAACCTCCTCTTGATCCTACAGAGATGAAGAGAAGAATAGAAGAGTGGAAAGCATCTACAAATTATGAAGCCCCAGAAGCAATAGAGGTTGAAGAAGTAAAGATACAAGACTCCCCGGAAAAAAAGGATCCGATCGAGGAGTCGCAAAACAATACAGGGTCCGTAGTTTCAGATTCTGGAAATGGAGGTTCTGTTGCTGGATCGAAAATATTTAGTAATTATTTACAAACAGGTATTGATCCTTTCTCAAATGAATCATTTAAAGATGCTTATCAAAGAGTTTCTGGAAAAGATTTAAAAGAAGTTTACAATCAGTTTGAATATGATAAAAGCACAGAGCTAGAAGAGGTTGTAGTAACTGCTGAAAAAGACCCTTTTAGTTATAAAGTAGTTGGTGATTATTTAGGCGGAGCTGGACTATATGCTGACTCTGGTAACGTCTATGAGCAATTGCTTCAGCAAGAGTTATTAAGCAATTTAGCGTCTGATAATAATGCTACAACTGTAAACAACTTAATAGATTCTAGAGCTATAAGTTCTTTAGACCAAACATCTAAAAGAAACAAAAATGAAAACCTTTATTTTAATAAAAGCTTTTTTGGTAAACACATAGGCGGTATATTTAATAATAGATTTGCAGATGTAGATGATATAAAAGAAACTATTAGGTTTAAAGATGCTGGACCCACTATAGCCATGGATTATGAAGGCGGTGTAGAATTTACATATGAGCAAGAGATAGCAGGTTTAAACGAAAGACTTGGAGGAAGAAAAAATGAAAATTTAAGAGATACTGAAAAAATTACTCAGCAATTAAATAGACCACAGTTAAAGCGTAAAATAAATGAGTTAGAAAGAACTGGTAACGAAGATGCTAATGGAAAAATAGTTTATTCTTCTGATGTAGCTAAACAACTAAAAGATCTTTATGAAATACTAGAAGACTCAGGTGGAGAAGGGTTTATACCTATAGATGTAAACGAGGCTGCTAATTACTGGCTTGATGGTCAAGTTGATACTTTTTTTAATAACTTAAGTGATAGCGAACAAGCTTCGTATCAAAACAAGATATTACAACAAGGCCAAAACCAGTTAAGCGAAGAAGAGCAGAACATAAGAAATGCTGAGTTAAAGCTTAGAAACAAGTTATACAAAACAGAAGAAGAAAAAGAAGAGCTTGAAAATTACTTAGGTTCAAAAGAAGAGTTTTATGGAACTAGGCTTTTAGATGATGACGGTAAATTAATTGATTTTGATAAAGCTAAAACTCAAAGTCAAGTTGTATCTGCAGCTTCAGAGCTTAACGAAACAACTGACGAACATACTTTAAAAACTAATTTATCTAAAGCAAATAGAAAAGTTGTAGAATTAGCTAAAGTACAATTAGAACTCAACCAGCAAAGAGCCGATGCTCCTATGGTTGGTTTAGTTGAAAAAGGTGGTAGACTGAAAGGATCTTTAACAGAGGGCATGAAGTTGCTTCAAGATAGAAATCAGTTGTCAGAGTCTCAAATAAAAATGCTTAACAGTATAGTGGAAACGGGTTTAATACCTGAAGATTATAGATATATATCTGGTGGATCTAGAATTGACGACAGTTTTAATGAGGCTTTACAGGAGTATGAAGTTTTAAACACCTCTTTGCAGTTAAACAAAAATCCTTTAGCTGTAAAAAATAGAGAATATTTTAACACACTTGCTAACGCGTTTTCTGGGCAATTCCAGCAATATGGCATTAAAACTCCTGATATTAGAACTAGAAAAGACGGCATGAGAGCTTTTGAAAATCTTCTTAAAACTAATGGTTATAATGAGCAAGACATTAATTATTTTTCTAAAAACATGGAAAATAATTTCTTTGAAAGCGTAATTGAAGGCGTAACTCATTTATCGTTTTTTGCAGGTGAACTTACTATTGGTAGAGGCCTAGGCGCTTCTGCTGGTATCAATAGACTCGCTAGAGCCGGTAGAGTTGCTAGTAAGTCATTTTTAAAAGGTAGAGGTTTACAAAAATTTTATGGAGTAGCAGATGACGGTTTTGCCGGTCTTGTAGAAATGACAGAGTTTGGCGGGCTTACTGCTATTAAAAACTTAACCCTTGATCAAGATGAGAGTATATCGGGATCAGCAGGTTTTGGTTTTGCTATGAAATTTGGTGGAAATCAATTTTTAAGATTTACTAAAAATTTAAATAAAAGATTACTAGATACACAACTCATAACACCGATAGCTTTAGTAAGAGACAAGTCTTCAGTGGCTATGTTTAGTAGAAATGTTAAGTCTGCTTTTGGTGGTTCATCTTCTTTTATGATAGGTAGCACGATCACAGATCCTTTAGGCACTTATGACAGAGGTCTTCAAGACTTTTTCTACAATTATGCTAAAGAGTTCACAAACATGTTTTTCTATGGCGGTATGTCTAGAGGTCTTAAAACAAAAGGAGGATCATTTAAAGCCGCTTATGATGCTATAGGAAATGACTTTTTAGGTTTCAGTAGATTTAATAGAAGCGCTAAAAAAGCTACAAGCTATTTTGATTTAAACGCAGAGGAAGTTAAAGACCCAAGCTTAGAAATAGACAATAAAATTTCAGATGCTGTGGACAAGAAATTAGTTGAAATAAATAAACAGCTTGAAGATGGTACAATAACAGAAGACAAAGCAGCAGAGCAGATAATAGAAACAGAACAAGCTCAATTTGCTATTGAAAATCAAATTACATCTAATAGGGTTTCAGATTTAATAAAACAGCAAAGAGCAGAGCAAAATTACCCAAGCGGTACAGAAATATACCGCGCTATGCAAAAGTATTCTCAAGGTATAAAGTTCAACGATAGAGATAGTCAAGTGTTTGAACAAATGTCTCCTGAGGCTATATTAAAAGAATTAGGCGGTAGTTATAGCAAGGAAAATATTAGATTCATAGAGCAGCTTCAAGACAAAGAATTAAAAATACAAAGAATAATGGACGGTGGCGCAAGCTCTATAGTTTTAACTAGCGGAGCAAGTGATTATATACCATCATCTACATATAAAGTTTCTAGGTCTAACACAAAACTAAGAAATGAAGTTTATGATTTTTTAAATAAAAAAATAAACTTAGATTTAACTTTACAAAGATTACAAGATCAAAGCACTAAAGATATGGCTCCTTTAGAAAAAGACGCTTTGAAAAAAGAAATAGAAAGCTTAACTAAAGAACTAGAGTCTCACATGGAGGGTGGTGAGGCTGCTATTAAAATACAAGAAAAAATAGACGCAGCTGCTGCAACCGAGCTTTCAAAACAAAAAAGATTAGATATACAGCAAGAAACAGATGCTCCTTTAGTTACTAGTAAAGGTGAAGTAACAAGCGAGTATTTAACTAATGACAAATTTGTAGAGAGATTAAAACAAGATGGTATAGAGGCGACACCAGAAACCGTAGCCGCTACACTACCTGATGGTACTATAGTTTACAATGAGAGCAAAATGAAAAATATAAAAGATTTTTCTACGGCTGCTCATGAAAAGGCTGGACACGCTATATTCTTTGATACGTTTAAAGATGCTGAAGGTCTTGTAACAGAAGATGGTATAAAGTTTATAAACGACATGCTTAACATTTTGCCAACCTCTATAAGAGAACAAGTAAAAGCAGAGGTCGAAAGCAGATATGATACTGGTAAACCTGAAAAAGAGTGGTACGAAGAAAACTTAGCTGTAATAGCTGAGTTTATGAAAGACGGTAAAATAAAATACAAGGAAAGTATTGGTGAGCAAATAAGAGGAATTGTACCTTTCTATAAAAGAAAAGGATTTGATAAACTCAATATAGAAGATCCTAAAGACGCTTTTAAACTAATGCAAGGCTTAACAAAAGGATTATCAGAAGCTCAAAAATCTGCGTCTGAAATATCTGTAGAGCAGGCTGGCAAAAGACTAACTGAGCAAGCGGTAACGGAAACAGAGGCAAAAGATCAACCTAAGAAAAGCAGGGTAGTTTCTGAACAAGCAAAAGAACTACAAGATCTTTTAGACAATAGAGCTCTTGTTGAGTCTTTAAAATCAAGAAGCACAGAAGATAAATTTTCTGTAGCTCAAGCTTTTGTAGAGAAAAACTTTGGTTTAGTTAAAGATCTTTTTAATACTAGAAGTCAAGCAGAAGAAAATGCTTTAAAAGAAATACTAGAAGAACAAATATTAGGTGAGTTTCCAGGTTCTGGAAATGGTAAGTAT
>Ga0181379_1000706_pt1 | contig 16060 bp, 11 predicted proteins | sample 2SPOviralmetaG_FD_130115 | JGI IMG/M metagenome (GOLD analysis project Ga0181379, IMG submission 130115) | Marine viral communities from the oligotrophic San Pedro Time Series (SPOT) site, San Pedro Channel, CA, USA - 2 SPOT_SRF_2009-07-10 | ecosystem: Environmental > Aquatic > Marine > Strait... | reverse complement strand
ATCATCTCCATGAAATACATCTACGCCTTTGCTATCCCAGAATCTATTAACATCATCTGGTTTACCATCTGTTCTATGTGCTGTATCTAATCCTTGTCCTGCATTAAATTTGTTTCTTGAATAGATACGTCCTAAGTTTGATGTAAAGTCTTCAGGATTTTGTTTAACATTTATTTGTCCTTCTTGTACATCAGAAGATTGTATAGTCATTTCTCTGTTAGGACCTACAGCTGTACGTAAAAATATGTTATCAAGTTGTATATCATAACCATATCTTTTTGGGTTAGTAATATTAGAAGTACTAGCTACTCTAGGCATTATACAGGATAGTTAATATTGTTTACTGTTACAGCTTCTGGAAATCTTGCTCTTAAATTTTTTCTAGCTTGTTGTATAAGTAACTGTTGATATTGTAATAAGCTATTTCTAATTGTATTTGAACTACCTATAGGTGCATTAGATACAGCTATTTGGTCAGTTATATACTTAGCATCAATGTTCTTTATATCTTTACCTGAAATCATTTGTGCAGCTACACCAGACATAATAATTGGTTCGTATTCTGTTTCTAAACCTACAGAAATTAATGTTATATCCTCTGTTGTAGGTGAAACAAATTTCTTTTTAAAAGTTACATAACAAGTATGGCCTTCATTAATACCATAGAATTGTAAAGCGTGTACTACATCAGGACCAGTTGTATATGTTTTAGTTCTAGATGTTTCTGTATCATCTGTCCAAGTAAACGGATTAGGTAAATCTATCATCTCTACAGCTACACTATGGAATGTTAATCCTGTTTGGTCTGAACCTGCTTGCCAATCTGTATATTGTGATATAGCTTTTACAGGTGTAACTAAATAATTATTGTTATCTACATTTGAACCATACGTTCCTAACAGTTTATATCCAGTAGAAGAAGTTAGTTCTAATGTTTCTACTGCAAATAATGTAGGATAAAGATTTTCTATTTGGTCTACAACAGCGTCATAAACATTCTTACGTGGAAATGAAGGTGATATTTTAATTAAATCACCAGCACCATGAGCAGCTTTAGTAGTTCCTCTAGCTCCTCTAGTAACTGTTATCTCATTAGATACGGTGTTTAAAGCAGTTGAAAACATAAGTTCTTGTCCTACTTCTAAAATTGCACCAGCACCTAAAGCATCTTCTTCTTCTATTGAAAACAAATCATTAGCATAAGCCAACGTTGTTGCGGTATCATTTATACCACCAGTTAAATATGAATATGATTCAACATTGTCTGCTGGTTCTAGGTACTCTCTAAATACCCTGTCTACTAGGTGGCCTATTGTGTCACTCACAATGACTCCTAACTTTGTTTAAATATTAAGTTTATTGTTCTATCAGCTGCTTCTGAACTACCAGATACTATTCTTAAAAACCCAAGAGAAGCAAAAGCCCAACCACTAGGGTCAACTCTTACTACATCTCCTGCAGTAACTGTATATGAAACTGGTGTTCCATCTGTTTCTACTACATCTACAAAGTTTGTACCATCAAATGAAAAATCAAATGTTACTGCAGAACCAGTCATTGTTGCTGGAAATACAATACCAGATAGTAACAAACCATCACACTGTGCTGCAGATGATGTAGTTGCGTTGTCTGAAACGTCTATTAAAACTTCTTTTTGTAATTGCATATTGTCCTTACTATAGCAGAAGAAAAGGGCAGGAGGTGGATTCCTACCCTAATCTTCAATTTATTAAGCTACTTTGGCTATCTTCAAATGGTATGAAGGAGGACCGAAGTCGTATCCCATTTCCATATAAATAGCTTTTGATACTCTTGCAAAGTCATCTTGGTCGATGTCTCTAACAAACACTGTTCCATATCCTGGGATATTTGTGAACACTGGTTGTATGAACGCAAAGTCCAAAATGTATGCAGTATTTGCAGGCAAGATATTAGGGTCTATAACCATCATTCCGATTGAACCGAATGGAGTTACAATAGTATCAATATCGATACCAGCAACATTTCTATCTCTAGGAATAATTGCTCCTGTAATACCTACTGTACCAGCAAGTAATTCTTTATTTAAGTCGAGTAATTGGCTTGGTGAAACACAAAGCACTGGAGACTGCATTGGTGCGTGAGCATCATATAGTCTCTTAAGTGAGTTTGCGATTGCATCCCAAGAAAGAACTTGGTTGTTACCAGTAGCACCGTTTCCAGTAGTACCGTTCCAATAAACGTTACCGCCTATAAATGTAGGAGCAACTGTGTTATTAGCATTAGCATTTAGTGCCAAGTATTCTGAAAGCCCTCTCATCTCACGAGTACCAGCTCCAGGTGTTGTATTAGCACCATCTGAGAATGTACCGTTAAATGCGAACCACTCTACTTCTCTGGCTACTTTTTCAAGTGCCATAGACATTTGTTCTGCGAACTCATCAACAATTGGATTTCCACCAGCAAGTGCTAGTTTATCTCCAGCTGTCACAGTTCCATCACCATCAGACGAGTTTGCAATGTTTGCACTCAAGTCAAATGGATTTTGGTTCTGATATGTCGCCATAGCTGTGTAAGTCATCTTTACACCTTTATGGAAGATTTGAGTTACGCCTGTAAAAGCTACTCTATCTCTCCCAAGATATTCTGTTGGTGCAGCACCTTCTTGACCTTTAGTAGGTTCAGAAGATACAACTGCACTATCAGCAGCTTGGATTTGCCAGAAAGTAGATTGTAAAACCTTACCTCCGTTTAATCCACCAGTTGCTGAAAGAAATGGTGTACGTTGACCACCTACACGGAATAACTCACCAGAAAAGTTATTAATCTTCTGGGAGTAAATTGAATTATTAGTCAGCGTAATTGCTGCCATTTTATACCTCCGTATTAAGTTGTCGTATTAAATTATTTATTTATCGTTTTTCTGGTTTTCCATGTAAGTTAACTTTGCTGTTAAGGAATCCTTAACAGAACCATTCTTTAGAATGTGAGCTAACTGTTCATCTACGCCAGCAGGTACATCTGAAACTGAATTTGCATCAAGCGCAGCTACTCTAGACCTTGCATCATCTTGAACTATTTGCTCAGGTTCAGGTTGTGCTTGTTCCTGTACTTGAGTTTTAGGTTCATAACCATACTCGTCTTTAGCAAACTGGGAAATAGACTCAAGGTCTACTGGTCCGTTATACACTTGCTTTAATGCTTTACCAAAACCGTTTTCTGTTTGTAATCCCAACTTACCAAAAACATTATTTAGCTCTTTATCTTTAAAAGATGCCAATTCTGCTTCCATTTTTTTAAGCTGTTCATCTTTACGTTCAACAGTTTCACGTAATTGTTTTACACCATGTTCTTGCGGTGCATCAAATTCTTCCATTTTGTACCTCCACTATGTGTTAACCTATCAGATAAGACCATAGGAATCTTACCGTGGTGCTACCTTATGCACTTGACCTGTATCTCTGGTAGCTATAAGCTACAAGTCCATTACTCTACGGTTTTAATACGAGCTTTCTACGTAGGCTTTGAAAGCTGAGTGCAGGTCTATTAGCGGACCACGCAACGCTTAATGTCTATTATACACTAATCTGCTATAAGTCCAGTAACTTCGTCACCTTTTTTTGCAGAGCCTAATTGTATACCTTGTTTGGATTGTAGTTCCGCACTAATACGGCCAAGTCTTTTAGCAGAAGCTTCATCACCTAATGTTGCTTCTTCTAGTGTTTCTAAACTTAAATCTCTACCTATGCTTGCAGCTTGTGATATCATTCCTCCAGCACCTTCATACAATTGACTTGCCTGTGCTGATGTTAATCCCATTTTTCTTAGCTCATCAAACCTTGCAAATGATGTAGTAAACCCTCTAGATGATGCTTGTGCCTGTAACTGTATAGTTGCTATCTCTCCTGCAAGAACTTTATCTTGTATCTTAGGATTAATTAATGCAGCAAATATAGTCGGTTGGTCTAATGTTAAGTTGTATCTATCTCTAAATAGTTTTTCTACTTCAGGTATTTGGTCTTTAACTCCTGCATATACAGTGTCTACACGTACCTGAAATTCTTCTGCGGATACTGGGTCACCTGTTTCATAACCTGTAGCCATATCAGTAAACTCATCTTCAAAGTCTGTAAAGTCTGCAATACCTACTTCAGCAAGTGTTTGTTTATAAGAAGCTTTAACACTCATAAAAGAAAGCTCATCCATTACTAACGAACCATCATCACGCATTAACTTACCAAAGTTATCTTTCCATGCTTTGGTTTGTCTAGTAGCACCTATAGCTACATTAGAGTCTCCACTTTTAACCCATTCAGCAGAATAAGCTTTTAATACTTCTTCAGGCATAAACCCAAATAATGTTGTAGCTAAATTGTATCCTTGACTTGCAGTACGTGGATTAGAAGGTACAGGTGTAGGTGTACCTTCTTGAGGAGAAAGACTCCAACCTTCAGCTAATTTTTTATTTAACTCAGAAGTTGTTTCACCACTTCTTTGACCTTTTTGTGCTGTAGATACTGCACCATCTTTATAAATAGTAACTTGTTCATTTACAAATTCTGGTGGACCAGCAGTAATACTTATGTCTCCGTAATTATATGGTCCTACCATTATCCTACATAACTCCTACTGGTTACTACACCACTACCAAATGTATCCATCATTGCGTTTGTTAAATCATTTTTAACTTTTTGATATCCTCTATCTAAGCCAACTTGTCTCATAAGTTCTGTCTCCTTAGCGTAGTCATTAGTAGTAATCAATTGGTCTAACAATGGGTCATCATCTTTTAGATTAACACCCATAACTGCTGATGCATTTTCTTTTTTAGCATTCACAATTGTTTGCCAAGCAATATCTCTATCGTATTGTCCATAGAATTGAAATCTTGTATCTTTAAGTTTGTTAATAAATATATCTTTATACAATGAATTATTACGCATTTCTCCTGCAATTTCACTTACAGTGTACTCTCCTTGTAAATGTTTAGGTAAGTACATATCTAACAAATCTTGTACTTCAGTTTCTTTAGCAGTAGTAGTTTTAATAGTTTGTCCTTCTAATGCATTAATTAAACCTATGTCCATAGTAATACCTGCAGCTGGGTCAAAGATACCTTGTATTTGTGTGGTAGCTTCTAATTGTGTAAAGTAACCACGTCTTGTTTGGTCAGCTAAATAATTTAAAGCTGTTTTAGGAATTTCTGAACCGTATTGTGCTACAGCTGTACGATTGTAAAGGTCTGTATAAGTAATTAAATCTTTATCAAACTGTTCTGGGTCAGTAAATTCTGCACGTTCACTATTTATTTGTGCTTGTGTAACATTAAGTCTGTCTAATATAGAACCATACTTATCTGTTTTCTTAAAGTTGTTTATAGCTGCATTCATATTTCCACCAGAAGCTATGTAGTAAGATGCTAAGTTATTTACATACTCGTCATCATTTAACAATGTAGATGTAACTTCTGTTTGATTAATTTCTACAGCTTCTAAAAAGTTATTAGCTATTTGTACAGCGTCACCTTCAATAGACAATATAGATGCAGGTACACTAACAAGTTTGTCACCATTTAAAAAACCAGCATCAAATTGGTCTTCAGACATAACAGTAATACCCTGTGATTCTCTAGCAGTTATTTCTTCTTTGTCTGTAATCTTAGGTTCAGTGCGATTGTCGTAATAGTTACTAATATCTTTAAGAGTTAAATCATCTGGTAAATCAAGAGCATATGAATAATTACCTAAGTCAATAATTACTTTATACCCTTCACCTTCAACATAGATTATCTCTGTGCCTTTCCAATCAGACTTTATTCCTCCACTAAATTTAGTAGGATAATCAGGTAGTACAAAATCATTACCTTCTATTACTGGATTTTCGTTCATTTCTTACCTCCAAACAAATTTCTAACACCACCAAATACTTTAGTAGCTGCATCAGTTTGATTAAAACCTAATTTGCCTTCAGTAAAACTATCTATAAATCTTATTGATGGGTCGTATGTAGACATATGGTCACTAAATGCTTGTATACCTTCTTGATTTAATCTTTCACGTTCAGCAATATATTCAGGATTATCTGGGTCTTGTAATAAATTTTGATAATTTTCACCCATTACATCTGATTCATATAAACCTCTAGTTACAGCTATACCTAAATTAACTAAAGCGAGTTGTCTGTATGTTTTTATTAAACCCTGTGCAAATGGAGCAAGCGCAGTGCCTGCAAACAATTTAGGTATACCTAATTCAAGTGCTTCATCAATAGGAGCAACAGCTTTACCTAAAAAATCTAAACCTCTCATAGAATAGTTTTGTATTTTACCAGGAGCATCTACTTGATTTTTAACATTTGCATTATTATCAGGTACTTCAATGCGTTCTAATGGCTCAAATATAGATTCATAATTAATTTTTTTATTGTTAATTTTAAAGTTATTATCATCAACAAAAGACAAACCATTTCTATCTAATTGAAGTTTTAATCCTGTTTCAGTGTGAGTAATTATTGCTTGACGACCTTCGTTCTTTACAACCCAAGAATCTTTAGGTGTATAGTTACTATTTTCATCATAATATGGAACACTTATTCCTCCATCTGGAAGTAATTCTCCATCAAAACCTTGGGTTCTTAAAGTAGATTGAATTTTTTCCATTTCATTATGTGCTAGATTTTCTGCAACACTAATAACTTTTGTTCTTCCTGCAGGTCCTAGTCGTGCATTATCAATAGATTTGGATAAAACTTTTTCTAATTCTTGAAAATCTCTTGTAAAATTAGTTCTTGTAGGACCACTAAAAGGTCGTGCAACATTAGATAATAAATTATTTTCAAAATTAATTAATTGTTTGTTTACTTTTGTATTTAATAATTCTTTTTCGTTATTAAACCATTTAACAAAATCAGTGTTAAGGCTTCCTCTATTATTATTTTGTAACCAATCAACTTCATATCTTTCGTAATCAGGTGCATCTAGTTCATATATTTCAGCCATTATCCTCCGAACATGTATGTCAACATATCTTGTTGCATCTTTCTAACTTGTTTAGCATTTTGTGTAGCTTCTACTACATTACCATACTCATCTTCAAATTGTTGTGCGCTAATTTCTGCAGGAGTTGCTAATGAAAACATAGATAAATCTACATTACCTCTACCTGGATATTGTTCTTGTAAATCTTTTATTTCTGATTTACCTATATCTAAATACTCTGGTTGTGCTGTAAGGAAGTTATAGTTTGATAGTTCTTCTGCTTTGCTTCTAGCTTGTGCAAATGCAACAGAATAACTACTTGCAAAATTTGTAGACCATATATCTAATTCTTCTTCTGTAGGTTTTCTACCTAACTTAGCTTCAAAATAACCTTCTACCATTTCTTCTAATGAACCTTGTGATGGAGGTATATATTCAGCAGCAAGTTTTTTAGCAGCTTCTGCTTCATCAGCTTCGCCTAATTTTGCATAGTTAGTAGCCATTTCTTTTAAACCAGCATTAAATAAGTTTCTAGCAAAAGACCAATCGTTTACTTTAGCTTGTGTTTGTGAAAAATATACAGGTGCTAACTCTGTTTCTTCCATAATAGCTTTATAAGTTTCTGTTCCTTCTACAGCATACATATTGGTATCTATCCAGTTCATTACCATTTGTATAGATGTTCTTAGTTTTTCACTAGATTCACCAATACTTTCTACAAAATAATTATCTGGAACTAAATTATTGTTAGTTAAAAAGTTTTGAAATGCTATTATTTCATCTTCTGATGCATAATTATCTAGTATCCCTGTAACAGGTGTACCTTCAAAATGTCCTGCAAAAGGTATTAAACTTGTTGTACCATCAGCATTTAGTGTAGGTCTTAGTGGCGCACCATCAGCAGCTGATTGTAAAAATTGTAACTCTGCTTGTGATAAATTTGGATTCATTTGTATATAAGTTTTTATAGCTGTTGGGTCATCTAAGTTAACTTTTACACTCATTTGTTCAAACAAATTAATATCTAACAAATCACTACCAACTTCTACTGGTTGTGTTGGAGCATCAGGGTCAGGTTCTGAAGGACCACTTTCTATACCAGCTGCAATATCTGCTGCTGTTTGTGTAGGTCCAACTTCTTGAGTTACTTCTACGTCATCATCTGTTGTAGTAACTCCAGACATTTCTTCATCAAAACCTGCTTTAAAACTTGTTATAGCACCTGATAAAGGAAGGTCACCTTTAATTTGTTCTAATGCTTCTGCTTTAGCTTTTCTATCTGCATCAGTATTAACTTCCCAGTTAGCATCTAAATACTCAATAAACTTTGGTCCACCTTGTTTAATTAAATCATTAATATTGTTTAAATCTTTTATCTGTTGATTAACAGCACCAAGAACTTCTTTATTAAATTTAGCTAGTAACTGTCCTAATTTTTTTGTCATCTATTATCTTTCTGGTAAATAATCTAAGTATTCTTGGTCATCTCTATATAACTTTAACATAACACCTTGCCATACTGGGTAAAAGTCTGGATAATCTTGTAACACAGAGTTAGCTTTATTGTACATCCATATTCTTAATCCTTTAGCTTTTACATCATCTGATGTTAACCACCAATCAGGATTCTGTGTAGCAGAATATAATGCAGATAACTCCTCTGCTTCTTTCCAATGTATCATTGCTTCTGCAAATCCTTTAGCTGCATCTAGTTCCATAATTGCTGGGTTAATTAACCACATTGTTTTCATTTCATTAAAGATGTCTTTTATAGCTGGAGGTGACAATAAACCATACTCATCAGCTTGAAATCCAGGTAAGTTAAGTTTAAGTTCTTCTCTATATAATCTTTTTACAATTGTTTTTGTATTACTATCTAATCCTGTTTGGTCTAGGTTTTTAGTAAACGTTTTATATCTAAAGAAACCTATAGTGTCATTAACACTTCTACGGTATTGGTCAGGACTAAGTAAAGACTTTTCTCTTACAATGTCTTCGTAATTTTTTTCTTCAAAAGGATTATCTATGTTTAAGTAATAACCACTAAGTTTCAATGAATCAAATATTTCAGCGTTTTCTTTTTGAAAGCTTTGTACACGTACACTGTATGCTTGCTTACCTGTTTCAATTTGTGACCTAGGACTTAATAAATAAGGATGTTCTATACCATAAGTTTGAAAAAACTCATTGTATGTAGCTATATCATTACCTTGATTTTCTTCTTTAATCCTAGTGTATTCTTCATAAAGAACTGCTTGACCCCATTGATTACCTTGTTCATCATCAATAAAATATTCAGGTTGAAAACCTGTAGGTCCAAAGAATTGATATAAGAACTGAAAACCAAACAATGTACCTGATTTCTCTTTAGCATATTCCATATAAGCTAATTCTATTTGTCCTTGATTTACTTCTCCTAAAGCAAGTCCAGGTATTACTTTTTGTATGTAATCATCTAACTTACCAGCTTTATATAGTCTTTCTGGTTCACCAGCTGATACACCCCATCTATACAAATCTATTGTAGCTTTAGCTCTCATACGTTCTGACTCTGAACTTGCATCAGTTATAACATCAAACTGGTCGTCACCCTTTAGCCAAGCTGCTAACTTTCTCCATACTGGTGATACACCAAATATTTCTGTAAACTTTTCTGGTGGAGGAAACTCTCCAAATATTAATTTCTCTAAATCATTAGCCCAACCATACTTAGCACCCATCTTTGTACTAGCTGTTTCTATAGGAGGTAATACCTTATCTATAGCAAATGCTACAAATGGGTTAGGTCCAGGTACAAATCCCTGTCCAAGTAAGTTAACTCCTTGTACATAACCTCTAGGTGATAATTGAACACCTTGTTCACCATCAGTCATTTCGTCATCAAAAATTAGATTTGACATAAAACCACCAAATGGGTAAACAAACATATCTTCTTGTGGATTTTGTGGATTAGCTACAAAGAAACCATCACCTGAACTAGGACCTAATGCATCTGCTGATGTAGCACCTCTAGTACCTACATAACCTTTTCTAAGTACATAAGGATTCTGTGCTAGTAATTTACCCCATGTTTGAAAAACTTCAAACCATACTTCAGCAAATGGAAATATGTTTACAAGTTTGTCAGATATAGTATGTTTTTGTTTTGTATCATACAATAGTTCTTTAACACCTGCTAGACCATAAGCTTTACTTTCTATGTTCATAGCTTGGTAATCATCTATTTTTCCAGGTTTGTATATCTTATTAAAGCCACGTAACTCTTGTATAACTGATTGTGGTACACCAGAGTCAACAGCTTCTTTAATAAATTTAGTTCTAAGTCCAGTACTAAAGTCTTCAAAGCGTTCACCAATAAACATCCATCTAAATTGTTTAAATGTTGTTGACCTATTTAAAGTACCTATTGGTTTAGTCATTAACATATCAAATGCTTTTTGATAAAATATTTCCATACCATCTTCAAACTGTCCTAAGAAACCTTGTTTTGTATTTTCTTCTGCAGTGTTTCTGACAACAGTCATAGTTCCAGGGTCAATACCATCTTCTTTGTTATAATATTTTTGTAGTTCATCAACAACTTTTTTCTTTTTAAATTCTTTTACAAGATTAGCTTCATTACTAAAAAATTCGATAGTCTCTTTTTTACCAGTTCCATCAGTACCAAATTTATTTAATTTACCTTCTGCAATCATTTTTCTAATAGAAGCATTACCTGTATTTGTATTAGGTCTTATTTGATATTTGTATGTTCCATTAAGTTGTTTAACAATATCTTTACCATTAATTATTTCTCCACCAGTAGATATGCGTATTCTAGATTCTAAAAACTGTAAATGTTGGTCAAGTGTATCAGAACCATCTTTAATTATCTCTGACCATTTGTTACCACCTTTACTAACAAGCATTATTCTAGCTTCTCTACCTGCTGGACTAATCATCCATTTATTTAATTCTTCTGAGCCATAACCAAACTGTGCTACTTTTTGTGACAATGGGTCATTACGTAAATGTCTTAGTTCAGCATATATAGATTCACCTATTTCAGCTATATTCATTTCTGATTTTTGTTTACCCATATATTCTAGATATTTATTTTTCTTTCTAGCTGCTGGACCTATGTCAGAAACATTATAAGTTTTTTGCATTGCTTCAATAACTTCTTCTTGCATAAGAAAATCTACTGCATCTTCATTATATTTAGCAGCTTCGTATTTAGACAATGGCATTTTTTCTAATATTTTACCTACACGAGAATTAGGATTGTGTGCAGCTAACCATTGCAAATAACTAACTGGTTTATTGTATATACCAGATAAACCTTTTACAGCCATACGTGCTTGTTCTTCCATAAATACACGTGTAAAAAATGCAGCTCTCATTAATACAAAAGGTTTAAATATGTTTCTTGTATAAAAGTTTGCAAGATTACTAAACATATTGTTCTCTAATCTTTTAACTGATATAACTCCTGGTTCAAATGGATTAACAGCGTTCTTAGAATCTTTTACCCAAGGTGCATGATATTTTTTCCATTGTCCCATGTCATGTCTAAAACTTGATTTAACAAAATTGCCTTCACCAACTTTTTCATAAGGCTTAAACATTTTACCCATAGCTTTATTAAGCAATCTATAGTCAAGTAACGGTGCAATGTTATCTTGCATTTCATCAAACAATGAAGCTGTCATAGTAGTTATTAGTTCACCTTTATCATTAACAGCATTACCTAGTTCATCTATTTCATAACCTTTATAGTTAGAACCTAAGTTAGGAAGTATTTTATTATTTTTACCAGTTGCATATATTTTCATTTTATCTTGTCCAGAAAACATTTCTTGTGCTGCTTCTGCAACATATATCCAGTTACCATCTCTAGCTTTAACAAGTTCTATGTCACGACTTGATTGTTCACTAGCAAATTTTCTAATAGCTGTTTTATCACCAGGGTCTATATCTAAAAAGTTATTTAATATTTTAGATGCTTCTCCTGGGTCATAACCATTAATTTGTAAATGTGAACCAAGTTGTCTGTAACCTACTTCAATGTTATTAAGAGGTATACCCATTTCAGGAACTACACCTAATGTTTTTCTAAACCAAGGGTTATAGCTAGCATTAAAGTTAGAACTAAAACCTAAGTATCTTTCAAATGCAGGTAACTCTATACCTTCTGCTAATTGTTCTGTATAACTCATAACACCTTGGTCTGCTTTACGTGCAAGATAAGTTTTGCCTACACTATCCATAGTGTCTACTACTTCATCTACAGAGTCTTCTACTCTAAGTAAACGTGTAGCTTTATAGCGACTAAGTGTAGGTACTACATTTTTTACTGTTCTAGCTTTTTCTCCAGCCCAGCTACCAAATGTTCTATAAGCAGCATTAGGATTAATACCAGTTTTTTGTAATAATCTGTTAGTTGCTAATGAACCTGTCTTAGGTAAAGCTCTACCAGGCAATGTATAAGGTACAGCTTGTCCAGCTTTATTAGTTATTTGAAATCCTGACTTACCAATCATTTGACTGTACAAATCTTGTATCTTTAACCAGTCATCTTCTTTTGTAATAGCTTGTTGTATTTCTCCAGGTAAGTTTCTAGTTATAGGATTTGTTTGTATATAAGCTAATTGCTCTGGTCCTGTGTCAGCGAGTGTTTTAAAAAATGCAACATTAGTAGGTTGATTGAGTATTTCATCTTGTGTTGTTTGAAAAAATCTAGGTACTCTACCAAATAGTGTGTTTTCTTTTTTAAGTTTCTTTAAAGCTTTTCTAGTAGAAGTAAAGTCTTTGCGATATTCTTTATCTTTAATAAATCTACCATTACTATCTAGATATTTATTAATATCTCCTTTACCTGTTTGTCCATCTATTTCATCTCCTACAGTACGAAGTATGTCATCAGCTTGCGCTCTAGGAGATATCTTAACTGTTTTACCTGACTTAGCTAGCTTACCATTGTCAAACAAGTCAAATGCTTTGTTTACACCACGTAAACCTTTATTTAAATTCTTTACGCCTCTAATACCTTTACCTGCTAATACTTCAGGACCTATCTGATAAAATGCATCAAGACCACCAGATAACAAATCAAACGCTCTTGAGCCTGGTTCATAAAATTCTGATGCAGTTATCTTACCTGGTGAGTATTCAAGCAATATATCTTTGTTTGCCCATTCAGGTCTATAGAAATCTTGTTCGTCTTGTCCTGCCCAGAAATACTTTTGTTTACGTCTACCTGCATAGAAGTTAACTTTGTTAGGGTTATACGCAGATGTGTAATGTATTTCACCATTTTCATCATATTCTTTTAATGGTTCACCTATATTTTCATATATAAAAGCTCTAGCAGTTTCTGGTGTCATACCATAGTTTTCTGTTAAATCTTTATAGTAAGGTGTATTTTCTGCTTTAACAGACTCCATAGATATTTTTGTAGCTCTATCAAAGTTTAGTGGTTTACCTTGTACTACATTTCTCCACATGTTAGCTAATATTGGTTCACCACCCATATCGTGAGCTTCTTGTAACATATCTATGTGTTTCTTTATGTTATCTACACCATCACCATCTTTACCTAAATTCTCTATAGAAGTTTGACTTAGGTCTATTTGCAACATGCTTTGTGCTTTTTGTGGGGTATAACCTTTTTTAAGTAAGTTATCGTATTGTTTTAAATCTCTTAAGTATGCTTGTGACCTACCTACTACCATAGGTTGTCCTGGAGTAACAGCGTTAACTACAGAAGATAACACTGACCATTTACCAGAAGGACCTACAGTTTGAAATAATGCATCTAAAGCAGCAAATGCCCATACACCGTATTGAACATCACCTGGTTTAGCTCCACCTGGCATAAGACCACCTGTTAATAAATCACCTATAGACATCTTCATATTGTTTTCAGTATGCTCATAGCGATACTTTTCTTGTAATTCGTTCCATAGACCTGCTGTAGCTTTAACTTTGTTATTAGAAATATCTTGTGCTATTTCTTTTACAGCTGCATAATCTGGTGGTACACCAGCAATAGCTAGACCAGCAGATACATCAGCAGGTAACTCAGGGAATCTTTCTGCATATGTTTCTATATCTTTAGTAATTTGTTGGTTATTGTTTAACGCAGACTTGTATTGTCCTGATTGTAAAGAATCTTGATTAGCGCCACGAAGTATATCGTAATATTCATTACGGTCATATAGAATAAAACCCATTAACCCTGCCTATTATTAATTATTTCTAATATAACAGGTGATGGATTAACTTCATATAGAGCTTGTAAAATTGTATCTGTGTTGTCTTGTATCTTAGTTGGACCTGTACCTGGTCCTATTGGTACACCTTGAGTACCTGGTTCTCCAGGACGTTCAGTAGGTGCAAAAATATTAGGTGCAATCATAGGTTGATTAGCTACAGGTAAAGGTGCAATCTGTTGTTGTTGCATTAAATCTTGTTGTTCTCCATATGCAACATCAGGCATTCTTCTTAAAGGTTGTGTTTTACTACCTGCACCACCATCAGTTCTATTTCTATCAGGTGTAGCTACTGGTGCTGGGTCTTTAGGTTGTCTATACCCGCCTCTACGATTCTTTGCCATTATGAAAATCCTTTGTTATTAAAATAATAATTCCTACACTAGGTGTAATAATTTCTGTTATGTTTTCTGACAGGATATCCATTTCGTCCATAACACCATATTCGTTATAAACCATATCCCAAAACTCTGTTTCTACAAATTCATCCATATTACATTCCAAATGCTTGTGCCATTGTTGGCGGTCCACCTTGTCCTCCCATCGCTTGTGCCATCTGTTGTTGAATTAAAGCTTCTTGTTCAGGAGACATCTGTGGTTCTTCAGGAGTATAGAACTGTTTCATAATTTCAGTAACTTCATTCGGATACTCATAAATAGCAATAGCTGCCATTGTTGCTGCAGGGTCACCTTGTGATGACCTAGCTAGTATTGAATCAAACAAAACACCTTCTGCTTTATTTTTTCTAATACGTTCCTGTACTTTGGCTATGTTTTCTAAACCATCAATGTTATCTTGTAAAGTTTCTACGTCTATAACACCTGCTTGTAACAATTGCAAACCAGTTACAATTTTTTGTGGTTCATCAAATCCAGCCATAACACCATAGATACGTCTGGTATTATAATCACCAGCAATATCTGCTAAAGGTTTATAGTTTTCACTAAACGCAGAACCTTTAAGGAAACCTGCCATAGGTTTTTTTGCTATACCTTGGGAGTAAGATAAGACTACATCAAGTTCTAATCTCTTAGAGTCCATGTCTTCTAATGCTTGTTTAACAATTTCTCTATATTCATTAATCATTAATGACATAGTGGAGTTAAGTTCTGATAATCCTGCACCAGTAACAAAAGAGTTAGGTGACTGTGAATCATCAGTAACTGGATATCCACCAACCATACGTAACTGTCGTTCTAATCTATCTACTTGTTGGAACAACTGATACGGCATGTTGTTCATTGGTTTAGAAACTTGTGTACCAGGAGCTAAATAGTTTACCGCAAATCTACCTTTTCTATACTGTCCGGATTCTATTTCTCCTGATATGTTAGTTTCTGTAAATACTGCATCTTCCATGGCTATCGAAGACATAATATTAATTTTTGCCATCATAGACATTAAACCAATTACATGGTCATACTGTCCTTTTAGATGGTCAAAAGATATACGTTTCATAAACACAAACGGTGGTGTAGATAATACGTTTGGTATAAAGTCAAGAATCATATTACGTTCTGGAAATACTACATAAGTACCGCCCATGTCATAATATTCAATAATTCTTACACCAGAGTATGTGTTATCTTCCCAACCTTGTTCTCTGTTATTTTCGTAAGACATAAAAGGAGTAGAGGTTTCTGAGTAATTATTATCTGCTGTATCGTCTTCATCTACTTTTAATATTTCATTAGCAAACTCTGGATAGATTTGTGCAAGCTTGTATCTAGGTACACGTCTTACTACAGCCATTTCTCTTGGTTGTTGGTCAGGTCCAAAGTTTCCTGGAAATGTATCATAAGGGTCACGTAGTTCTGCTGATGGATATATAAATCCATTAACATCTCTTTT